>Ga0210409_10000054_pt1 | contig 254611 bp, 203 predicted proteins | sample IncBWH17MmetaG_FD_161649 | JGI IMG/M metagenome (GOLD analysis project Ga0210409, IMG submission 161649) | Forest soil microbial communities from Barre Woods Harvard Forest LTER site, Petersham, Massachusetts, United States - Inc-BW-H-17-M | ecosystem: Environmental > Terrestrial > Soil >...
CAAACGTGAACACGGACACGGATCAGTTTTCTATCCGCATCGATCAGAAAGTTGGCGCAAAAGGACAATTGTTTGGTCGATTCAATTACGACAATCTGACGGGACCGACAACAAATCCGGATCAAACACTGCTCGATCCGAGCTTTGGCGTGCAGTACGTTGATCGGCAGCGGAACGGGGTCATCACTTACACGCGCACCGTGTCACCGCGCTTTCTCTGGTCGACATCGTTGAGTTTTACGCGAACGACGCCTTCGTTTGTGACCCCGAACCACACCGATCCGGCCCTCAAGTTCAACGATGGTCTGTATGAGGCGTACAACAGCGCGGCGGGTTCGGTTATGTCTGCGTTCGGGAATTTGTTTCAGGGACAATTGAATTTTGCCTGGACGACAGCGCGCCACGCGGTGAAGTGGGGTACAGAAGCACGCCTCAATCGCGACACGACATACTTTGGCATCAGCCCGAACGGGGAATACGATTTTGGCGGCGGAACGGTTTATTCGCCAGTTTTCATCCCTTCTGCGAGTGGACGGCACGACGTTCAGCCCGGGAAGCCTCTGCCGGACACTTTGAGCAGTCTGTTGCTAGGTTTTCCGTACGCTTACACGGTCGCGGTGGCGCCGCCCTACGCTTCGGATGGCGCGCACATTGGGCCGGCGGCAATCAACCGGAATGATGTGAACGCTTACATCGAGGACACGTGGAGAATCAATCCGAAATGGACGCTCGAATATGGGCTGCGATACGAGCTCTACACGCCGATTTCTGAGCGGGCGCGGCGGACGTCGAGCTTTCTGAATTCGTTCCCACCCGCGGGCGTTGGGCAGGAATATTTAATCAATCCGCAGCCTACTTATCAAACCGATTGGAACGGTTGGGGGCCGCGTGTTCAGGTGGACTGGAACGCGCCGCAGGCAGTGCATGTGCACATGGGCGGAGCGATCACGGTGATTCCGCCGAACATCTGGCAAGACAACCTTCTGACAGGGTCAACGCCTTACGTTGTTTATCCACGTGTCAACGCGGCGCAAAACGGGGAGATTTCGTACGGGTTCCAAATCACACCGAACGAATTGCCGCAGGTTTATAACACCGCTGGCGTGAACGTGTTGGCCAGCGGCGATCCGAAAAAAGTGCCGGCGAACACGGTGATGGACGTAAATCGATACCAGCAAGATTTGGCAGCGCTGGCGCCGAGTCATCAGCTCTCGCTGCTGAGTCTGTCCGGGATCGACCGGCGCTTCGGCAATGGCTACCTGCAAACTTGGACGCTGGGGTTGGAACGGGCTTTCGGCGGCATCACGGCGGATGTTGGGTATGTTGGAACATCGGCGTTTCGACTTCCCAGAATGTCCTATCCAAACGCGTATCCCGGAGCGGATTCGGAATTTGCTCGGTTTACAAACTTCGACGGTAGCGGAGCGGCGACCGGGGGTTTCGGATTCGAGTCTGTGCTGACAGGGACGTCGCACTCGTCGTACAACGCCTTGCAGACCTCCCTGTCGGGAAATGTCGGACACGGCGGCCCGTCATTGCAAGCAGGGTATACCTGGGGTAAATCTCTGGATGATGTCAGCGGCATCCTGGGAGGAACAGGGTCCACCGGCGCTGTGACGCTGTTTAGTCCGCAGGACCCGTTCGATACACAAGCCGAAAGAGGGCCGTCAAGCTTTGACGTGACGCACGCCTTCACATTGAGCGCAGCCCAGGGCTTACATTTCGAGCATTTGGGACTTCAGTCGGATCGAACCAAGCTGTTGACAAAGGGCTGGGAGTTGCTGAGCATCTCGACGATCACCAGTGGTTCGCCGTTTACGGTGTATTCGGGAATCCAGCAAACGGGTGCGGGAACGATTGGCGCGGACCGGCCGGACGCGACCGGAACACCGGACCTTTCGAGCGCCGGCAGTTCCACGCGACCGCGCGACGATTATTTTGGGCGGGGCGCAAACAACACAAGTTTCTTTTCCATTCCCATCGGTATCCAGGGCGGGACCGGACCAAACTCCGGGCGCTTTGGAACGCTCGGCCGTAATACATTTCGCGGCCCGGCATATTATGACTTCGATTTCGCGCTCATTAAGACGACTCCGATTGGCCACCGGCAAAGCGGTTTGGAGGGAGCGGACCTGCAATTCCGCGGGGAGTTATTTAACCTGTTCAACATCGTCAACATGGGGCTACCCGCGAACATCATCGAGGGTACAGGGTTCGGCATGATCAGCAAGACCGCGGGAACCTCCCGGCAAATTCAGTTTTCGTTAAAGCTCATCTATTGAGGAGCGTCATGGTGGTGCGGGCGGAGGGAGTTGAACCCTCATGGGCCGTTTAAGCCCTGCGGATTTTCATACCGTCTACGGCTTTCGCCGCCCGGAGGTGAGGCCTTTGGTGGGCTCACGCCAGGTTTGCGGTCTGGACTATCCCTTCACCTTCCTCCGGAAAATCCGAAGCTTAGGTGCTGCCCGTCTAGTCTCTACACCTTCCCGGCTGGTGTCTCCCCGGGCTTGGCTCGGGATTGCCATTTAAGGTTTCCCCGAATTTGAGCAGTTCTGCATCGTCGGTTTCCCAGACGAGCACTCAAGTTTCCTTAAGTCCGCTGCGTATGCCATTCCGCCACGCCCGCACGCGGCTCTCTTACCCATGATAGGGCACGTTGCCAGATTTTACACATCCGTTTCGTCATCTGGAGGTTGCCTTGACGCCTGAGTTTGCTGGATGGCTTTCCTGTTTTTTTTGGGCCTCATTGGTTGATCGGAGCGGCGTCGAGCGACCTCTTGATGTGCGCCGCATAGTATTTCTCGATCATCTCGACACTCGTGCGGTCAGTTCGTAGCGATTTTCGGGCGTGTTCACGCCATAAACGCGCGCTGGGCAGCAGATTTACCGGGTACTTGAGGGGCATCCTTCGGTCAGATTTTGCAGAGCTGGCGCCTCACACCTCGCGATTTTAGACGTGCGGGATAGGGTCGGCCCACGCCTAGCCTGCCGTAAGCATACACCCATACTTCTTGTGATCGCTTCTAGCTCCGGCAGATTCAAGCTTGTCCAGTTCGCGCCAAGCAGTGCCAATTCGGAACTGGTTTGAGGTCCAGTGATTGTCGATGATCTTTTTCCACAGCTTCCCATCTTCAAGCATCACAGACAATCGTCCGTTCCTTTTCTTATAGTCTCCGAAGAAACAGAGCTGGGCCTAGTGTCCATAGGAGGAACTTGTCCACCTTATGACTACAGCGGCTATGAAAATTTCGGGTCCGTCGACAATCTTTCTGCTGGCGCAGAACCGATTGCTGCGCGAGGCCTTGGCCCGTGTTCTGGACAAGAAGAACGATCTGGCAGTGGTGGGGGCGTGTGCCCTCTCCGCGATCAGCATGGAACAGATCATTGCGGCCGCGCCGGATGTCCTCGTCATGGACTCCATTAACACTGACGGACCGAACCGGGAATTCGTTCGCGACGCGCAGCGTCACCTGCCACAACTTAAAGTTGTCATGATCGGCATGGAGCCGGATGAGCAAACCTTCATGTACGTGCTGCGGCAAGGGGCTCTGGGTTACGTTCTCAAGGACGCTTCTGCGGTCGAGGTTGTAACTACAGTTCGGGCCGTCGCCGGTGGGGAGGCGGTTTGTCCCCCCGAATTGAGTACATCACTGTTCCACTACGCCACGCGCCAACTGAACCAAATTCCCAGCCTCCATGTGAAAACCAGTCTCGGTCTCACCAGCCGGGAGCAGCAATTGGTGGGGCTGATAGGACTCGGTCTTACTAATAAAGAGATCGCCAGTGAGTTGCAACTGGCGGAGCAGACCGTACGAAATCACGTCCACCGCATGCTGCGCAAAGTGGGTGCGGGAGATCGACTAGCTGTAGTGGAAATCTGCAGGATGCAAGGTCTGCCAGTCTGAGGTTTGCCAGATTCATCCGGAAACAAGTCTTGAGCGTTTTCATTGCAGGCCCAGTTCTGGATTCCGCTATCTTCACCGTTCTTCGCATACGCTTCGCAAGAGACCATCCAAGTTTGTTGCGTGATGAGATAGTACAAATCTGGTACACCAGTTAGTGTTTCGACGTTAGATGGGCACAGGTTTCGCCATCGTTTGTACTCATTCCTGGGCCTTTGCGTACAGCACAACTTTGATCCTTCCGCACTGCTCCGCAAGAGCCCATACTGCAAAAGTTCCGCTTGAGGTTTGCCGTGCGAAAACTCCGCGTCCTGGTAGCTAACCGTCCGCGCTTGATGCGGGAGTTGGTATTGGCGACGATTTTCGACCAGCCGGACATCGAGATCGCCGGCGAAATTAAAGAAGACTCAGAAATCCGCAGTGTCGTTGCCATCGACAAATACATGTACCTTAATGTCAACACGCCGATTCTCGATGACACCATCCGCGTCCAGTACAACCGGACGGAACTGGTCCGCCATGTGGACGAGGTTCAGCACACGCTGGCCCGTGAAGCGCTGCATCATTTCCATATTGAAAACGGCATCGAGATTGTTTCGGTCGCGGATATTCCAGCGGGCACCGGACTCGGTTCCTCCAGTTGTTACCTGGTTGGACTCCTCAACGCCATGCACAGTCTGACCCAGACGCCTACCAGCCCAGACCGGTTGGCGGAAGAAGCCTGCCACATCGAACTCGACCGTCTGAAAAAGCCCATTGGGAAACAGGACCAATATATGGCGGCATTCGGTGGCCTAACCGCGCTGCATATCGAAAAAGATGGACAGGTCACGGCAACTCGTCTGTGCCTCGGGGTGGAACTGCTGGAGGCGCTCGAGAGCAATATGCTTCTTTTCTACACCGGAGCGGCCAGAGATGCGACCGAGGTTCTCCATCAGCAGGACCGCGACACCAAGCAGAAAAGCAACGCGGTTGTCGAAACTCTTTGCGAAATCAAGAGCATTGGCATCGAGATTCGAGACGCGATTGTCCACGGAAACCTTCGCCGTTTCGGCGAACTGCTGGATGTGCACTGGCAAACCAAAAAGCGGCTTTCGGGAGGCATCAGCAGCCGCCAGATCGATGCCTGGTATGAACTGGCGAAACAAAATGGCGCTATCGGCGGGAAAATCTGCGGCGCTGGCGGCGGCGGATTCCTTATGCTTTATTGCGAACAGAACAAGGCTTGCATTCGAGATACCATGCGGCGTGCCGGCCTGCACGAACTCAATTTCCGCTTTGAATTCGAAGGCAGCAAGGTGGTCTTTGACATGGTCTCGCGCGACGGCCGGTTGGCCCACATTCACCGCCAGGAGCGGAACAATCACTCTCGCGGGGTTGCTCTCGTTGCCCACGCCTGAGATGCCTGGCTGCCCTCCACTTGGAATCTGATGTCCAATACCCCTGCAGTTTTTCTTGATCGAGACGGCGTGATTAACCGCCTCATTTACCACAAAGAAGCGGGCATCGTGGACTCTCCATTCACCGCTGCCCAGTTTCAGGTATTTCCCTGTGTGCCCAAAGCAATTCGTCTGCTCAACCAGTTGGGTCTGCCGGTAGTGATCGTTTCCAACCAGCCCGGAATCGCTAAGCAACACTTCAATGCCGAAGTGCTGGGTGAATTTGAAAAACGCCTGCAGGCTGCACTCGCACCCAGCGCAGCTCACGTGGATGCGACCTACTACTGTCTTCACCATCCCGACGCTAGCGTGAAAGCCCTGCGAACCCGCTGCTCCTGCCGAAAACCTGGGATTGGCATGTTGACGCAAGCGGCTCGAGATCTGGATCTCTCGCTCGAACATTCTTATATGGTGGGGGACGGGCTCACCGACGTCGAGGCGGGCAATCGCGCGGCCTGTAAAACCATCTTCGTGGGCCGGTGGAAATGCGAGCATTGCCAGTTCATCCGTCCCCTTGGGTTGCGACCAACCTTCGTTGCCAAAAATCTTCTTGAGGCTGCGCGATTGATTCAGCAAGACGTTCAAGGAGATACAAGAAAGTCTGCCCGAACGATACGTAAGCCAGGTCAACAGCACACACTTCAAGCCTGTTACTAAAGGAAAAATATGGCTGCACCGCAATTAGCGACTATGGAAGGCCGCGCCACCGTCGACTGCCGAATCTGCGGTAGTTCGTCCTTCTTCCCCTACCTGCAAGGCCGGGGATACCAGATCGTCGAGTGCCTCGAATGCGGCCTGCGCTACATTAACCCACAACCTACGGACCGGGAGTTGCGGGAATTCTATGCTGGATTCGATCTCGACAGCACCTGGAGAGGCGATGGCGAGGAGCGCTTTGATCGCGCCATGCGCGATTTTGTGCTTCAGTTTCGCCGCAGCGGATCGGTGCTGGATGTGGGAAGTTCGCGCGGTAATTTTCTCCTCGCCATGCGAGCCGCCGGATTTTCGGTATTTGGCGTGGAGCCGTCGCCCAAGAACAGCGAGTTCGCTTGCTCCGCGAATGGCATCGACAGCTACACCGGAACTATCGAAGAATTTTTGGCTGCTCCTACCCGTCGACCCTTCGATGTGATTACGGTATTGAATGTGATTGAGCACGTACCGGATCCCAAACAAGTTCTGACCGGCCTGCGCGAGTTGCTGGTTTCAGGTGGGTTGCTCATACTTGCCGTGCCCGATGCCCGGCTGCACTCTCTTATCGGCGGGACGAGGCAGAAACTGGGTTTTGGGGATCCCTTCTGGATGAACGCCCGCAAACATCCTTTAGTTGGATTCGATCCTCCCGCCCATCTTTGTTCATTCGAGCCGAAAACCATCTCGCAACTCACCGAGAAATGTGGGTTTCAGACGCTCGGTGTACGCAATGCTCCCGTGATCATCAACCAGGACGTTTGGAAAAATGTCGCGAAAATCCTGCTGCATGGTCTCTCGGAGTGCCTGTACCTGGCTTCGTTAGGGCGAGTCGTGCTCGGCTACTCCACCATGCTCGCGGCCCGCAAGATGGGATGACTTCCGCCTCGCGAATTCGTAAGCTTGTCATCCCCGCCGCCGGATTGGGCACGCGCTTTCTTCCCGCCACCAAGGTAGTTCCCAAGGAACTGCTACCCATCGCGGGCAAACCGCTCATCCAATTTGCGGTGGAAGAAGCAGCAGCGAGTGGCATTGAAACCGTGATTTTGGTAATCAGCAGCGGCAAAGGTCTGCTGGCGGAACATTTTCATCGCGACCCGCACCTTGAGAATCTGCTCCGCGCTCGCGGCAATCCCCAGGGTGCCGAGTTGATTCGCCGGTTATCCAAATTGGCTGAGATTCGCACGGTGTGGCAAGATTCCCCGCTCGGACTCGCCGACGCCATTCGTTGCGCGCGCGCGCCATTGGGAGATGAACCGTTCGCAGTGATTCTGCCCGATGCGCTGATCGACGCCGACCGACCCTGCATCGCCCAGCTCATGGCTTGTTATGAAAACCACCCCGGCTGTGTGCTGGCAACGAAGACGGTAGAGTCCGCCGACGTCGGCCGCTTCGGAATTCTCGACTTGGTTCCGGTACACGATCCCTGCTGCGGAGGACGTGTTCTTCGAGTGGTTTCACTGACCGAGCGTCCTTCGCCGGAATCCGCTTCATCGCGCTTCGGTATTTTCGGAAGATACATTCTCGAACCCGAGATCTTTTCGTGTATCGACCACACTCGACCCGGATACGGTGGAGAATTTCAGCTGACCGATTCTTTGTCGTTGTGCTCTGACCGGAGTCCGGTCTTCGCCTATCGTTTCGAAGGCACGCACTACGACGCCGGTGATAAATTCGGCTATCTCCAAGCTTCCCTCGCCTATGCATTGAAAGACCCTGAAACCGCCCAGCCGCTGCTGAAGTATTTGTCCACGTTCGCCACACTCTCACCCACGGAGCGGGAAAACCGCGAAGTATCGGCCTAAGCGACAATTCAAGGTTTTAAGCGCTGCATTAATTTTGTTCTCGGCTGGTTTCACGTCTCAAGCCAGGTACTTAATATCCACTCAAAGAGAGGCAATCCCCATGAACTACATATCCCAATATCTCGAGGAAAGTATTCAGATCGTTCGCTTGATGGATGAAAAGGCCGTTGAGCGCATGCTCGATCTCTTGCTCGAAGTCCGCCGCCAGAAAGGCCGTATTTTTTTCCTCGGAGTCGGAGGCGGCGCCGGACATGCCTCCCACGCGGTCAACGACTTTCGCAAAATTGCCCGCATCGAATGCTACGCACCCACTGACAACGTCTCGGAACTCACCGCCCGCATCAACGATGACGGCTGGGACACCGCCTATCGCAACTGGCTGCAGGGAAGCCAACTGCGAGAGCAGGATGCCGTCTTTGTTTTCTCGGTCGGTGGCGGCGATGCCGAGCGGAATATCAGCTCGAATCTGGTGAGCGCTCTACAGTACGCCCGGCAGGTGGGAGCAAAAATCTGCGGCATTGTAGGACGAGACGGCGGGTTCACAGCTCGCGTCTGCGATGCTTGCGTCGTCGTTCCAACCGTCAATCCGGAAACGGTTACTCCGCACACCGAATCCTTTCAGGCAGTGATCTGGCATCTGCTGGTCTCCCACCCACGATTGAGGGCATCAGAAATGAAGTGGGAATCCGTCCAGCCAGCGCGAGCACAATCGATCGCCGCCACCGCTTCCTAGCAGTTCAATCCCGTTACATCGCGTCTTTACCGCTTCAACTTCATCCCGCTATATCCGCCAAATCGGCGCTAGGCGCGTTTCTTCGCTCCGGCCTCTTCCCAACAAGAGCGTAGGTAGAATTGCCGACACTGGCAGCCGTACCCGCTGACTTCACCTGCTTCGCTTCTCCTTCCCAAAATGCTTCCGCCCTTATTAAGCCTGGAATCCAAGGCTCGAGCGGCGTATGCCCGCGAATCGTCTTTCGGGTGCCCCACATCTCGCGGATTTTCGAGATGTGGGTGATAGGAGTGCCTAGGGTGGCCCACCCTTATCTGTGGTTCAGGGTAGTGGGCGGTTGGTAAGCAAATAGTTTCCCGCGTTCGCCGCCACAACGCGCAAGTTGGCCTGGCCGACGAGTTCCTCCAAATGTGGCATGTCCGCGCCGTAGGCCAGAAGGTAACAACGAGGCGCTGCGGTCCACAGCGACGCGAATTTGCGATCATCAATGAATACGTCCGGCGCGCCAGGGGCGTAGGAGCCATACTCCAGATTGTTATTACGACCGTTGAGCAGCAGCGCGGTTCGATTCGTATAGAAAAAGACAGAAGAAAAAGCATAGTAAGAGTCAGCTTCGATCAATTGGCCCGGCGGACTCTGTAGCAGTCGTTCCGCCAGTGGGTAAGAGCCGAGATAAGAGTCGAAGCGCACGAGGGCGATCCGGGCAGCCTGGAGGAAGACGATCATACTGACGGCGACAGCGAGAACCGTTCTCCGGATATCATTTCGCCAGACTGCCAGCGCAAGAGCGCACCCTCCGAAGGCAAGCGCGGCAAGGCCCAGAGGCAATTTCAGGTAGGCGAAGGCATTGAGCGTGAGGTCCCGGATATGCCCGAGGGAAAGTGTGTAAGCCTCAGGATGTTGGGTCAATGCCTGATAAATGTCGCCGTGGACAGGAAAGCGCCACACTGATACAAGCACAACCCCAAGCACGGCAAACAGAATCGCGCATGTAGCGAGCAGAAAATACGTGCCCGCTCGCACCCAGCGGCCGCCGCGGCTGAGAACCGATCCCACCAGCAGCGCCAGCGCTGGATAAATGGGCATCGAGTAATATTCCTGCGTCGTTGAGAAGGTAAAAAACAGCATTACTACGCCGATCCAGCAACCCGCCATCAACCTGGTCCTGCCTGCGCGCGACGTTGGCTTGTAGTCGAGGGTCGGCGCTAAGAGCAGATAGAACGACCAGGGGAAAATCCAGACCAGATTCAGCACCCAGAACCAGAACCTGGGGACGGTATCGTAGTCGCGCGGATATCGCAATCCCAGAAAACGCAGAAGATGTTCATTGAAAAAGTAAAACCAGAAAAATCCACGGTACTCTCCCGGCCCGCTATGCAAAGAGAACGCGAAATAAGGCGGATTGCGCAGAGTGGCCAGCACGTACCAGGGCACGGCGATGGCCAGCGTAACTAAAATCGTTCGTACGAGATGAAGTCGACGCCAGGCCATCCAAGAAAACAAGCTGCGAGTTAGCGCCATATAGGCTAACCCCGCAATTACTGGGAAGACCGCGGCGATCAGACCCTTCAGCAGCAGACCCACTCCCAAACAACAACCCAGCAGGAATGACCAGCGCAGCGGGTGCTCCTCATCCGGTTCGAGTAGGCGGAGCCAGGCCCAGATTGCCCCAGTGATAGACAAAGTCAGGACGGCGTCGGGAATCAGGATTCGCGTAAAGAGAAAAAGCCCGACGCAAGTGCTCAGAGCGATCCCGGCGTAGAGGCCGACGGTCTCATCAAAAGCCCAGCGTCCGAAGCGATAGGTCAGCCAGCACAAGAGCACCACTGCGAAGGCGTGAGGCAGTCGCGCGGCCCAGTCGTGGACGCCGAAGATTCGATACGCCACCGCCATCATCCAGTAATTGAGCGGCGCCTTTTCGAGATACGCAACACCGTCGAGGCGGGCAGTCACCCAGTCTCCGGATGCGAGCATGTTGCGGGCGGCCTGCGCCTGGACCGCGTCCACGTCGTCCATGAGACGGGGCGGGCTGGCGATGCTTAGGAGGAAAACTAGGCAGGCCGCCGCGGTGACGATCCAGCCTGGTCGAGCGATTCGAAGAGTGGGTTTGGCATGCTGATCTTCGCTCGTGGCGGTTGCTTGTTCCATCGATTGGTCCAGATCAACAAGGTTATCAAACCCCAAAGGCGAGAAGTACGTTTGTGCACGCCCGCGAGAACCGAAGCTGGGGGTCTTGCACTTCATGCGAGCCGGATAACCGCGCCGCTTGCAGCGACGGTGTAACAGGTTGGCCAGGGTAGCCCATACTAAGCGGAATCCCTGCTGTCACAGAATCTCCCCGTTCGTTTTCTGAGGGTTGATGTCTGGTTGATGGAACTCGGCTGTGGGGGCGTGATAAACCTGTCGGGTTTCTCCAGTTCTGGTTACACTTCCGAGGAATTGAAAGCGGCCGTCGCGCAAAAGTTTGTATCGACGTCCCCGCCAATCAATGGTGTTGCCAAAGAAGCCGTCGACCCAGACACAGGCGCTGATCAGATCTTGCAGCGGAATTAGCCACCATCTGCGACTGGTGAGCGGGTCGTGCAGCACCCTCTCGGCCGTGCTCCAGGCGGCTAGCGCACGGAAGGCGGCGGTGATCGCGACCAAGGGCCACAGCTTCGGCATTGCCAGCCAAAGCAGCAGAGCGAGTGGAAGAGGGTTGGTGAAGATTCCGCCCCAGTAGCCGGCAGGACGCGAGCGCCGGGTGCTTCGTGCCCAGCGGACACGATGCTGCAGATTTCCTTTGAAGGTTTGGCTGCCAATGCGATGTTCGATTACGCAGGAAGATAGGACCACGCGGTATCCCAGGCGAGGGGCGCGGTTGCCGATCACGAAATCTTCGGCCAGGTAATGGCCAAGCTCGGCGAATCCGCCCATAGCTTCGATTACTTCGCGGCGTGCAGCGAGGGTTGGGCCAAGGGCGAAATCCATCTCGCCGATGAGCCACGCTACCAGCACGCCGGCTAGAAATTCCGTATTCATCCCGATGGCTTCAAGGCGCGACCAAAAACCCGGTCCAGGGACAGCGCGGTAAGGACACGTAACGACTCCCACGGCCTGGTCTTGTTGGAACTCGGCTGCGACGCGCCGCAACAGGTCACGTGGGACGTAGACATCGCTGTCGCTCATGACGAGAATGCCATGCCGGGCTTCCGCCACCAATTGCTTCAGGCTGTGTGCTTTTGCATTGGGCGCGGTCGGTTCGCCGGTCTCCATTAACCGGGTTTTCGGCCCCCGCGGAAAGTCACGGCTTACTCTCTCCACGACTGCAACTGCTGGGTCGTCAAGCCGGTGAACTGCGAACAGGATTTCGTAGTCTGGATAATCCTGCATAAAAAAGCTGCGCAGATTCTCTTCCAAGCGATCGTCTTGTCCGCAAAGGGGTTTCAGAACGCTGATTGGCAGTGCTGTCTTCAGAGCTGGCGGGGTGACTGCGAGGTAACGACGCGCTGCGATGGCGGTCAGCACGCAATAAACCGACGAGCCCACCAGCAATAGGACAAGCAGGCCGACCAGGGCGGTTATCAGCACCATATCAATTTCCAGAAGAATTTAGTCGCCGGACAGCGCAACTTGGATGTTTTGTCATCTAACACTTCCGTTTAAACGTGCACGGTAGAAAGTCTGCAATCGCCAGGGACGCCCAGGGTCTGCATTGCAGAGGTATTTCAGTATAAGTGGCCGCGGGCGAAAAAGGGCACGGCCTCCGTATCACCTATTTGGTTGGCGATGAGAATTAACGCAGCCAGTTCTGTTCTAGTCGTTGCACCGCTCTTGTCTGCGGTCTGCCTTGGTCAACTTCCATCCTCGCGTTGCGATATAAGCAACCACACTCTTCAGGACTGCACGTTCCTGACACAGTTTGAGCCTGTACAGGCTGAAGCCTCAACATTTCAGAGGAGCTCTCTCGATCTAAATACAGCGGAGAACTCGGGCGCGGCGACGGATGTTGAACCAGCTTCCCGCGGAGCCGCAATGGTTAGTGTGCCTCTGCACAAGGAAGGCTTTCATTGGCGTCGGGCTTTATCGGAATCGTTTACTTTCCTGGTCATCGAACAGGCTTATGTTGTGCACACCGACTTCAATTGGGTGGTGTCGGAAAACGGAATACCATTCAATCACTTCTGGCGAGATTACAAGCAGTCGCTCTCCGAGTGGGTGCATTCCGGGTGGAACGACGGCGATCCCAATTGGTTCGGTTATGTGGGGCACCCGATTCAGGGAGCATTGACCGGGTTTATCCAAATCCAAAATGACCCTCAGGGACGAAAATTGGAATTTTCCAGAACCAAGGCGTATTGGTGGAGTCGGTTTAAGGCTGCGTTGTGGAACGCGGCCTATAGTACACAATGGAATCTGGGACCATTGAGCGAGGTCACAGGCGAAAAATACGGCACGAAACAAAGGCCGCCGTGGAATTACAACGGATCGTATCCCTGTTCACGACATTGCGTGACCGGCGTTGGCCAAATTGACATTGTGATGACACCGGTGGGCGGCACCGGTTGGCTGATCGGCGAAGACTTTTTGGACAGCAAGATCGTGCGGCGCGTGGAGGACGCAACTCAGAACCGGTTTCTGATTGACTCCGCTCGCTGTGCCCTCAATCCGATTCGGGGAGCGGCCAACATTCTTCACGGAAAGCATCCTTGGTATCGCGCTTCCCGAGATGCTGAAGGAATGAGCCTTGTCAGTGGTAAGAAGACTGCGGTCTTACCTGGTGAGACCCAGAAAACGCAAACTCCTAACCATGGAGATCTATTTTTCGGATTCTCTCGCATCGGTGCGGCTCGCTGCCAGGCGTTGTTCTCCTCCACCAGAGTTGTCTGCGATCCGCTTTCAACCAAGGCCGCCAACCTTAACGGCTGGAATGCATCGGTAGAGAAAAAATATCTTCGCTATTTCGGAGCGATTGCGGATTTCGGCGGGGAGTCGGGCAGCGTGAGCACGCGAAATTTCTTCTTTGGTCTGCGAGGCGGAGCCTCGATCGGAACGTTCCGGCCGTTTGCGCAAGCCTTGTTTGGAGCAGTGAACGCCCAGGGAAGCGGCGTATTAAAGTCTGATACATCGTTTGCTGAAGCCTTGGGCGGAGGGCTGGATTTCGAGTTTGTACGGCTCCTGACATGGCGCATACAGGCCGACGAAGTCAAAACTGGGTCTCCGGCCTTTGAGCGACGAAACCTTCGCTTGGTCTCGGGATTAGCGGTTCGATTTTAGAAACGGTTAAGACTTTACTAGCCCCCTAAGGCGATCAGTGTATTCCAGTCCCACGCAAACTAAGCGATCCTACTGACAGCATCAGGAAGTGAACAAAAGTTAACTGCTATCTTTCTCGCATTTTGCAGGGAAACCGTATATCCTTGAACGCACAAACTGTTTTCACTGTTTTAGAGCAGCAAGAACATCGCGTGGGGGGGCGCATGCGAAGTCTACGAGGTTTGTCATGTCTGATACGACTGAGACGGTACAAGTTTTTATCTTGGCGGAAAACCGCCTTTTGCGCGAAGCCCTTACGCGCATTTTGAGTAAAAAGAGCGACATAAGGGTAGTGGGCGCATCCGCTTTTTCTCCTGATGTTGTAGAACAGATCAGCAGCGTCTCTCCAGACGTCTTACTGTCGGATTCCGCTGCGGTCGCGCTATCGGACCTGCGACTGGTCACAGAAGTGCGTGCCGCCATCCCCGGACTCAAAGTAGTTATGATCGGCATGGACGCAGACCGGGAAATTTTTCTACGGGCTGTGCGGGATGGGATTGTGGGCTTCGTATTGAAGGATGCTTCCGCGATGGAGGTGGCGGCCGCGGTTCGCTCCGTGGCCAACGATGAGGCCGTTTGTCCGCCTACTCTGTGTTTAGCTTTGTTTGAGCGCGTTGCCGATCAGAGCGCTCAACCTGCGACCTTTGTACTCAAACACAATCTCGGACTGACCCGCCGGGAGCAGCAACTTGTTCAAATGATTGGCCGCGGACTCACCAACAAGGAAATCGCCTCACAGCTGAACCTCTCGGAGCAGACGGTCAAAAACCACATCCATCGAATGTTGCGCAAACTCGGTGCAACCGACCGGCTCGGCGCCGTGGAAATCTGCCGCATGCCCGGAGCGGTGGCATGACCCAATGCCCGAGCTTGAAAACCGGTACTTTTAGGGTACTTTGCTGCTTCGACAGCGGACGGAATCCTTGGCCCTTTGCAGAACCTTCTTGGTACTGCCTCTTTTGAATCCGTAATCCGATTTGAGTCTTACTTTTTTAGGAGGAACAGGAGACACTGTCCAGCACGGAGAGGGTCGTGCAAAAAATCAGAGTGCTGGTTGCGAACCGGCCGCGCTTGATGAAGGATTTGGTTCTTGCGATCATAGGGGACCAACCGGACATCGAAGTCGTCGGCGAAACCCAGGACGAAGCCGAAATCACGGAATTGGTTGAACGTACTCGTCCTGATTACTTGATCATCGCGTTAGAGAATCCCGAAGTTCGGCCCGGCTTGAGCGGGTTTCTTCTGGGCCGTTATCCGGAAATGAAGATATTGGCGCTAGCCGCGGAACGCAATAGCGGCATTTTTTATTGGGCTTTTGTGGATATTCGCTCCCGGCATGTGGAATCATCAGAACAGGGCATTTTGAGTGTTTTGCGCAACAAGCCGGAACTGGTTGGCATCTAGACGAGCGGATGTGGGATACGAATAGGACGGGATCAGGGGAGGCAGTCGCGGAACTAAATCAGGCTGCCCATCCGGAGTTCTCCAGGTCGCGGAGTTGTAAGCCGCTCGTGCTCACCTCCGCGACTTCGTGTGTAGACAGGGGTTTGGATACGACGTTGGATCTGGCGGCTTCTGCGGGGGAGCGATCAGCAACTGGGTCGCGCACCATGCAAGACCGGTAAACCAGCGAATTATACGGGTTAGCTCACAGATGCCCTGTAAGTGAGGGGGCGAAGCTATATCTGGTGTCCTCAAATCGGAGCGGGAGAATTTGACGCAAAGTTCTGATCTTGTTCAAGATGGGTCTTTGCACCCCAGTTCGCACACGGCGGCTAAGTTGCAAGCTCACTGGTACGCGGCTCATGTTTGCTCGCGTCACGAAAAGCAAGTCGCTCGGCAATTAGAAGAGCGCCATGTCAACTGCTTCTTGCCCGTGTATCGCAGCGTTCGCCGATGGAAGGATCGCCGCAAGGAACTCGACCTGGTGCTTTTCCCAGGGTACGTTTTCGTCCACCTCGATCTGAAGGACCGCTTGCGGGTACTGCAGGTGCCCAGCGTGGTCCGGTTCGTGAGTTTCAACGGCCACCCCGCACCGCTCCCTGACGAGGAGATTGAGGTTCTCGTCAACGGATTGGCCAAGGGTGTCCGCGCCGAACCTCATCCGTATTTGAAGGCTGGAACTCGCGTGCGGGTGAAGTACGGTCCCTTGGCTGGGACCCAAGGCATCCTGGTGCGCCGGAAAGATAAATTTCGCGTGGTCCTTTCCATCGACCTGATCATGCGTTCGGTCGCGGTGGAAGTGGATGAGGCTGACGTCGAGCCCTGTTGAAGTATTACAGCGCAAATTCACATGGACTGCCCTCAAATATTATCGGACGGCTCGCTCGTGCCCAACCAGACGTTGCTCCACGCAGAGGTGCTATGAGTAGATTCTCCCCAACGTTTCGCCGCCGCATACAGGCGGCATTGCTGTGCGTAGGATTAGTATTTTCTGATGCTGCATGGAGCCAGCAGCCAACGTCCTACAGTCACAGCACTGCCATCGAGCAAGCGAACTCTCGCGCTGAACGTGAAGCGGAACAAATGGTCTCGCTCTCAGCCGACAGAATCCTAACCATCTTGCGCCAAGAACCAGGATTACTGCTTCAAGTTAAGAAGGCGCTGGTTAGAAAGGCATTCGAGCAGGGTCGAGTACTCAACCCGAACGACCTCACCGATGACGCTCTATACGATCTGATTCGCCAAGATGCCAACATTCGTGTGATTGCGACCCGCGAGATCGTAGATAGGGCCTACATCAAGGCCAAGCCTACGCGCGAAGAGCTCGCACGAGACTTGCCGTGCCGAGAGTCGATAGCGACCAACACTGAATCCACCGTCCCCAAGCAGCCGGATCAGTCCTCCACAGACACGAAACGGATTCCGACCCAGGAGGAGACATACTGGCTGAAGCACGAAGATGACTTAGATTGTTACCTGACACAATATCTCCCCGCGACACCGCCTTACTCCGGACAATCGCAGTATCCACAAACGCCTTTCCGGCAATACCCCGCTTCGCAATATCCATCCCAGCAGCAGTACCCGCAGCAGCAGTACCCGCAGCAACAGTACCCACCCTCGCAGGCTCCGCAACAAGGTCCCTCAACCGATTATCGCCGTCAGATTGAGTTGACTCAGACGCAACCGTACCAGGGCTACTTTGGCATGGACAACGATCAAAGCGACATGGCAAGCATCCAACCGGATGAGCTTCCAGGTCTGCTGAATGCTAGCCAAACGAACACTTTTTCATCGTCATCCAGAGGAATTGGAAGGAGCGGTGCCGGCGCTTCGGGTTCGACCGTGCCACCCGAGTTAGGTTCTCCTTTTGGTTCGGTTGCGCCTTTGTTGGGCGGCCAGAACGGGGCCTCTGGATTTCCTCAGAAAGCGCGTCTTGAGGATCAGAACCGCTTTCCTCTGCAACAGTATTCGTTTCCTAAACCACAGCAGCAGCCAATGCTGCGTCATCGGCCCAATCCATATGCCGACGTGCCCTCGCTTTACGACTTGTACGCCCAGTACTCGAAGCGTTCGCCAAGGCTAGAACGTTTCGGGCAGGATGTTTTCCGCAACGGTACCGGAAACCTTGACGAGTTGCCGATGGATCTGCCAGCAGGGCCAGACTATGTAGTCGGCCCGGGCGATGGGCTAACGATCAGTCTTACTGGGGGGATTTCGCAGCGTCTCCAGCGGGTTGTGGATCGCGAGGGACGCGTTGCGTTGCCCGAAGCCGGAGCCGTCGAGGTGGCCGGACGCAGTTTGGGTGATGTTCAACATCTGGTGCAGACCGTTCTGCGCGGCCAGTTCCGCGGGGTTGATGCCGATGTCTCACTTTCCCGCATCCGTACGGTTCGAGTCTATGTGACGGGTGACGTCGAGCGCCCCGGCGCCTACGACGTGAGTTCGCTCTCGACGCCGCTCAACGCTCTCTACACAGCGGGAGGACCGACATCTGGCGGTTCGTTGCGAATTCTCCGCCACTATCGTGGCAAGCAACTCATTCAGGAAGTCGATGTTTACGACCTGTTGCTCCACGGCATCCGTGGCGACGTTCAGAGACTGCAAGCCGGAGACACCATCCAGGTTCCGCCGCTAAAGGGTGAAGTCACGATCGAGGGCATGGTGCGACGGCCAGCGATTTACGAGCTGAATGGCGAAAAAGGTCTCGCGGACGTTTTAGAACTCGCAGGAGGCGTTCTGCCTTCCGGCACGTTGCGGCACGTGGATGTCGAGCGCGTCGAAAGCCACGAGAGCCGCACCATGCTGCGGCTCGACATTCCGGAGACGGACAGCGACGCCGGCGTGAACAAAGCACTCGAAGATTTCGCGGTCCAGGACGGAGACAAAATCAAGATTACTCCGATCCTGCCGTACGCTGACAAAACCGTTTATCTCGATGGTCACGTCTCCCGCCCCGGCAAGTTTGCCTACAGCGACGGCATGAAAGTTACTGACCTGATCAAGTCGTACAAAGATCTCCTACCCGAACCTTCCATCACACACGCAGAAATCATTCGCCTCTCCCAACCTGATTACGCGCCCGAGGTGCTGACGTTCAACTTAGCCGATGCGCTGGCGGGCAAGGATCAGGATTTGGTGCTGAAGCCTTTCGATATCGTGCGCGTCTTCGGAAGATTCGATTTCGAAGATCCGCCAGTGATCACAGTCACGGGAGAAGTGCGGGATCCCGGAGATCATTTAACGAACGGAGTCGCCCACCTTCGTGATGCTGTCTACCTGGCAGGCGGAACAACCAGGGATGCGCTGCTTGACGATGCTCAGGTCTTCCGCAAGACCAGCGATGGCAAGTTGGAAGTAATCAACGTCAACCTCGAGAAGGCGCTCGAAGGCGACGTGAAAGACAATATCGCTCTTGAACCCAAGGACCGGATCTTTATTCATCGCGATCTCAACAAGCTTGATCCGCCGACGGTCGCCATCGAAGGAGAAGTGGCCCGTCCTGGAAAGTATCCGCTCGGCGACAACATGACCGCGGCCGCCTTGGTTCGCCTCGCGGGCGGGTTCAAACGCGGCGCCTATAAAGAGGAAGCGGACCTGACGCGCTACGAAATCGCGCAAGGCAGCAAAATTGTCAGTGACCACGTGGGCGTGCCGATTGCGAAAGCCATGATGGGAGAGCCCGATGCTGACGTCCGCCTCCGCGACGGCGACGTTCTCGCCATCCGGCAGCTCAGCGGTTGGACAGATGTCGGGGCGATGATTACGGTCACCGGAGAAGTTGTCCATCCCGGGACATACGGTATCCAGCAAGGCGAGCGCCTAAGCTCCATTATTCAGCGAGCAGGCGGTTTCCGTAGTGACGCTTATCCCTTCGGCTCTGTCTTCGAGCGCGTACAGATCAAAGAAATGGAGGCAAAAAACCGCGCCGACTTGCTGGATCGAGTGCAAAGTGAAGCCGCCGACATTAAGAGTATTCCCGAGCAAAATCAGAAGGACATCTTAGCCAAGCAGGCCGCCGTGGAACAGTATCAAGTGACCCTGCAAAAGCTGCAAAATGCTCCTCCGCAAGGGCGGATGGTTGTGCACATCTCCAGCAATTTGAAGCATTGGATGAATACTTCGTCTGATGTCCAGGTGCGAGCGGGCGACACGATTTATGTGCCGAAGAAACCCAGTGTCGTGTTGGTGGATGGCGCGGTGTACAACTCTACTGGAATTACATTCAAACCGGGCAAGAGCGCGGGGTGGTATTTGAGGCAAGCTGGCGGACCGACCGGAACCGCCAACAAAAAAGGTGTCTTCGTGATCCGGGCCGATGGTTCAGTGGCTGGTGGACCTAGCGGTCTCTTTGGGGGAGGGGCAGAAAGTGCTGCGATGCAACCAGGAGACATGGTGGTTGTGCCAGAGAAGATATTCACCATCAGCCGCGCATGGGAAAACACAGCGACGGCCGCTCAGATTGTGACCGCAATCGCTATCAGTGCCTCATACGCCAAGAATTTCTAAGCGAGTAGGACGTCGGTTGATCCTTTCGGGAGTTAAGGGTGCGACTTTTCGGCTGGTAATACTGTCGCTGACCATGATGACGTGTGCGGTCGCCCAAACGGCTACATCTGGTTCGCCATCCGCTTCGAACTCGAAGCTTGACAGTGGCATGGGAAAGAGCGGTTCCGCACAGTCGAAGACGACCGCTCCCGACAACCCCTACGAACTGCAACCCGGCGAGGATCCTGACAATCGTTTGGTCTCACCCTTTCTCAAACACATTGTGGCCGATCAAAAGCAGTTCTGGACCAGTCCAACGCGCTTTCGCACAAAAGATCTCAAGTGGATCTTGCCCGCCGCAGGAATCACCGCGGCGTTCATCGCAAGCGATAGCTGGTGGGCAAAGCAGGTGAACCCTAGTCACATGCAAACCAGCCTGCACGTCTCAGATTACGGTACGTATTCCCTGATCGGTTTGGGCGGAGCATCTTTCCTGTTTGGGCACCTGACGCATAACGATCATTTACAGGAAACCGGACTTCTGGCCGGCGAGGCGGCAATCAACAGCACGGGCGTTACCTACGTGTTTAAAGAGATTACTCAGAGACAGCGTCCCCTCGAAGGCAACAGGAACGGCGATTTTTTCAAAGGAGGTGCTTCGTTCACCTCCGAGCACTCTGCGATCGCCTGGTCGATCGCAAGTGTCTGGGCACATGAGTATCCCGGCTGGCTTAGCCAAGTCGCCGCGTACGGGTTGGCTTCCGCGATTACGGTTACCCGCGTGACCGCTCAGCAACACTTCCCCTCCGACGTGGTAGTCGGAAGTGCGCTGGGCTGGTACTTCGGCCGCCAAGTCTACCGCGCGCACCACGATCCGGAAGCGGGGGGAGCGGCTTGGGGCAATCTCTTCGATGAGAAGACAGAAGCTCCTCGTAATCCAAATTACATGGCCTCACCGTATGTACCTCTTGACAGTTGGATATATCCTTCCCTAGAGCGTCTGATTGCTCTCGGATACATGCAGTCCAACATGCTTGGAATGCGCCCTTGGACACGTATGGCGTGCGCACGAATATTGGAAGAGGCAGGGGACAAGATTCAGAATGAAGAATCGGGGGAAGCGGGAAAGATATATAGCGCTTTGACTAGGGAATTTACCGCTGAGACCAAGCGCCTCGATGGAGCCCCCAACTTGGGTGCGCGTGTCGACTCTGTTTACACGCGGTTTACAGGAATCTCTGGTACGCCACTACGAGACGGCTACAACTTCGGCCAAACCGTCGTTAACGACTACGGGCGACCCTACTGGACCGGCGTCAATAACATAACCGGCGTGACTGCCGATGCTGAAGCGGGGCCGGTAGCGTTTTCGTTTCAGGGCGAATACCAGCACGCGCCCGCAATGCCCCCTGATCCTCCGCAGGTACTGGCAGCGATTGGTGCAGCCAATGGCACTCCACCGCTGCCCAACGGAACGGCCACGTCCAATCAATTTCAACTCTTAAACAGCGCGGTTTTGCTCAACATAAATAATGTCCAGTTCTCTTTTGGCGAGCAGAGTCAGTGGCTAGGCCCCGGCGAAGCCGGCTCTTTGCTAATGAGCAACAACGCCGCGCCCTTCCCAGCTTTCAAAATTGACGACGTCGCCCCGCACGAGATCCCGGGATTGTCAAGAATCCTCGGACCTTTTCGTACGGAATTCTTTATTGGGCAACTCTCCGGGCAGCGATGGGAGTTCTGTAACGTGCCAACGTGCCAAACATATCCCGGGTTTCCCAACGTGGTTGGCCCTAATATTTCGCCGCAGCCATTCATCCACGGGGAGAAGATCAGCTTCCAACCCACCAGAAATCTCGAGTTCGGTATGGGAATCACGGCCATGTTCGGTGGCCCAGGCCTACCTGTCACGTTTGGCAACTTCTTTCGAACTTACTACGTCCACTCGCCGAACCCCGCGAGCAATCCCGGTAAACGTATTTCAGCGGCGGATTTCACCTATCGAGTGCCTGGTCTGAGGAACTGGCTGACCTTTTACATGGACGCCTTGGTAGTAGACGAGGTATCGCCCATCGGTTCCACTCGCGCCAATGTGAACCCTGGCATCTACATGCCTCAATTCCCGAAAATTCCAAAGTTGGAGCTCAGGGCCGAGGGTATTAATGAATCCACGACCGCTGAGTTTGTGCCGGGTTTTGTCTACTTCGATCAGCGTCGTTATCTCGGTGGCTATACTAATGATGGCGACCTGTTAGCGAGTTGGATTGGCAGGGCGGGTCGGGGTGGCGAAGGTTGGCTGACTTACTCATTTTCGCCGCGAAATCAGGTGCAATTGAGCTACCGGCTCCAGGAAGTCTCTCCCCGCTTCATCGAGGGTGGCCGGCTGGTGGACTATTCAGCGAGTGGTAACTTCCTGTTGCCTCACGGGGTGTCCTTGTCCGGCCTGTTGCAGTATGAGCAATGGCGGTTTCCCGTGATCTCGGCGAGCCGGCAATCGGATGTCACGGCTTCGATTCAGTTGACCTACTATCCCAAGTGGCGGATCGGCAAATAGTGTCAGGTCGGCAGCCTGGTTCATAAACGACCTCTGCTGAAACCGTTCTGGAGCGTTGTGAAGCTGGCTTCTCGTGTTTTTGCTGAGGCTTGAATTCGGGGTAGGCAAGACTAGAATTGATATAGGTATGCAGATGGGGTTGGGGACGTTAGAGTGAAACAGACCGTTGGAACTGAGGACGCGGTTCGACAACTCCAAATGGAGGTTGCCGAGCCGGGGAATGGCAGCGGCCAGAAGCTCATCGAAGCGCCGCAACAAGATGGTTTTGAATGGGCGTGGCTTTTGTGGCTAAACCGCCGCACAGTGGGTCGGTGGACCCTGTACGGGTTCGTTCTGGCGACGATTATTTCCCTTGTGATTCCAAAACAGTATGAATCCACCACTCAACTGATGCCCGCCGACACCAAGTCAGGGGGTGGTTTGGGCATGGCAATGATGGCAGCCATGGGTGGCGGCAGTGGGAAGGGCGGCGGGGTGCTAGGCGGATCGGGCGGCTTGGGTGGGCTGGGCGGTATTGCCAGTGATTTGCTGGGCACGAAAGATCCGGGTGCTGTGTGGGCGGACATGCTGGGAAGTCGTAGCGTTGAGGATCGGATTATTGATCGCTTCGCATTGCGTAAGGTTTATGGAGTTAGTTATTGGGAGGCAGCGCGAAAAGTTCTAAAGGAGAAAACTCAGATTTCCGTAGACAGAAAGAGTGGGATTATTACCATCGTTGTCACGGACCGGGAACAACAGCGCGCCCAGCAGATGGCGCAAGCTTACATTGACGAATTGGATCGTCTGAATGCTTTGGTCTCGACGTCCTCAGCGCGTCGCGAACGTATCTTTCTTGAACAGCGACTTCAGGAAGTGAAGCATAACCTTGCAGAAGCCTCCGGCCAGTTCGCACAATACGCTAGTACTAACACGGTTATTGACGTTGACGCACAAACGAAAGCGATGGTAGAAGGCGCTGCTGTGCTTCAAGGTCAATTAATCGCCGCTCAATCAGAACTGGACGGGTTGCAACAAATCTACACTCCCAATAACGTGCGTGTCCGATCTCTGAAGGCGCGGGTGGAGGAGTTGAGAAGTCAGTTGCAGAAGATGGGCGGTAGCGATGCCAGTCTTGATCCTGCCACAGCCAGTTCCCCTCAGCCGCAGTCCGACCAGCTTTATCCCTCGATTCGCAAACTGCCTCTCTTAGGTGTCCGCTGGCTTGACCTCTACCGCGAAACTAAAATTCAACAAGCCGTCTACGGGATGCTCACAGAGGAATACGAATCGGCCAAAATCGAAGAAGCCAAAGAGATTCCAACGGTCAAGATATTGGATCCTCCGAATTGGCCCGAAAGGAAATCCAGCCCTCACCGGCTATTGATCGTGTTTCTGGGTATGCTCCTCTCGCTGGTCGGTGGAACGGTTTGGGTATTCGGAAGGGCGGCCTGGCACCACATGGACCCGGAAGACGCGCGCAAGCAACTCGCGCAGGAAGTGGCTTCTAGGTGCAATACAGTTTGGTCTGGATGGACCGATAGATTGCCGATGCCCGGAACGGTCCGCAGATGGTGGAAGCAACGCAAGTCTGGCGTCAAGTAATTTTCTGCCTGTCGTTTACAAACGAATCCAACCTTTACGCAAGAGTCTATTCATGAGAAGGAAGGCGCTGATCACGGGCATCACAGGTCAAGATGGTTCCTACTTGGCTGAACTTTTGCTGAATAAGGGCTACGAGGTGCATGGCATCAAGCGCCGTTCTAGCAGCTTCAACACTTCTCGGATTGACGAGGTCCTTCCGGACTGGCACGAGCGTGACGCGCACTTGCTTTTACACTTTGCCGACCTGGCCGATTCGACCAGTTTAATCAAGCTGCTCTATCGGCTCCAACCTGATGAGATTTATCACTTGGGCGCCCAGAGTCACGTGAGGGTTAGCTTTGAAATTCCCGAGTATACCGGTGATATCACCGCACTCGGAACGACCCGTTTGCTGGAAGCGATCCGAGAAACCGGTACCAAGACGAGATTTTATCAAGCATCCAGCAGTGAAATGTTTGGTAGAGTACACGAGGTCCCGCAATGCGAAACCACTCCATTCCGACCACAAAGCCCGTACGCTTGCTCCAAGGTTTACGCTCACTGGACGACGGTGAATTATCGGGAAGGTTATGGGCTCTTCGCCTGCAATGGGATCCTCTTCAATCACGAGTCGCCTCGAAGAGGAGAAACATTTGTGAGCCGAAAGATTACCCGAGCTGTCGCGCGCATCCGTGCCGGATTACAGAACAAACTCTATCTGGGAAATCTCGAAGCTAAGCGTGACTGGGGCTATGCGCCTGAGTACGTTGAAGCAATGTGGCGCATGATGCAACTCGATAGCCCTGACGACTTCGTCGTCGCGACAGGTGAAACACACACGGTGCGCGAGTTTGTCGAAACTGCCTTTGATCATGCCGGCCTCGACTGGGAGCGGAGCGTTGAAATAGACCCGAGATATTTTCGCCCAACCGAGGTCGATGTCCTGCTGGGTGACGCCAGTAAAGCGGAACGGCAAATAGGTTGGAGACCCCAGGTAAAGTTCCACAACTTAGTCCGGTTGATGGTCGACGCTGATTGGAAACTGCTGCAGGATCAGCTAGACGGTCGGACGGCTCGGGAATCCGCAGTCCACGAGTAGCCTAGCAACCAGTGAGGTAACCCGGCGGTCTCGCTCCGTTGTAACCATGAATCTGTTAGCAAAGATCAAGTCGGTGTCCAGTTTCAAGTTGGACTTGGCGGCCAACTTCGCCGGCGTCGGCTGGTCTGCGCTCCTGCAGATTGCATGTGTTCCTCTTTATCTTAAATTCTTGGGGATCGAAGCTTTCGGACTGATTGGTTTTTATCTGATGTTACAGTCACTCCTCCAAGTCCTGGATTTTGGTCTAAGCCCGACCATGAACCGGGAAATGGCCCGTTATTCGGTCCAGCCCGAGAAAGCAGCAGAAGCCCGCGACCTGGTACGGACTCTCGAGGCAGGCTACTGGCTCGTTGGCATCGCAATCGGCATGGCAATGTTCGCAGCTGCGCCGGCGATCGGCACGCACTGGATCAAGGCGGGCTCCATTCCCGCTCGCGGTGTTCAGCACACCCTCATGTTGATGGGCCTACTGACAGTGTTGCAATGGCCAGCGAGTTTTTACCAAGGCGGGTTGATGGGTCTTGGCCGTCAAGTTCTGTTTAATGGCCTTAGCATTTTCTTCTCTACTCTGTCGAGTGCAGGATCTGTCCTGATCCTATGGCTAGTTTCACCAACTATTGAAGCTTTTTTTCTGTGGCTTGCCGCTGTGAACGCTGCCAGGATCACTATTCTGGCGGCTCTTCTGTGGCACAGTCTCCCTTGGGCGAATCGCGCTTCCCGGTTTGACATTGCCAGAGTGCGGAGCATCGGGCGCTTCGCAGTCGGAATGAGTGGCATCACTGTATGCGCCTTGATTCTGACACAATCAGACAAGGTGCTCGTGAGTAAGTTTTTTAGCCTTAAAGTATTCGGCTATTACTCCATCGGGGGGATGTTCGGAACTGGATTGTCAATGGTGGTCACGGCGGTCTTCAACACAATTTTCCCGCGCTTTTCAGCGCTGGCAGCCGCGGATGAGGATGCCCTTAAGGCATTTTACTATCGCTGCACCCAGTTGATGGCCGTCCTCATTTTACCGCTAGCAGTTGTACTAGCACTTTTTTCGACTGAGATTCTGCAATTGTGGACTCGAAATGCTGAAGTCGCACGGAATGCGGGGCCGATTGCCGCGCTTTTGGTGGTGGGATCCGCCTTAAATGGGCTTATGAATTTACCGTATGCCTTGCAGTTGGCTTATGGTTGGACAAGCATCGGACTGCGAATCTGTATTTTTCTAATGGCTCTAAGCATTCCGAGTCTGTGGCTTATGTCCAAGTACTACGGTGCCGTGGGTGCCGCGTGCGTATGGCCCGGGATGAATGCAGTCTATATGCTGGTCGGCGTTACGCTAACCCATCGGCGACTGTTGAAGGGAGGGGCGATGCGGTGGTGGGGTGAGGTTAGCCTGCCACTGGTCCCGGTTCTTCTTGTTGTGGTCATTGGGAAAGGATTGGTGTCTCATTCAATGTCGCCACCATTAGCGATCTGCGTACTATCTGTGCTGCTATTTTGCGCAACTGGTGCAGCGGCGCTGGTTTCGCCTGCGGTTAGGTCGTGGCTATTTTATCGGTTAGTCGGTGGCGAGGCGGCTCTTATCCGGGAGCAACGGTAACAAATTAGGATGAGTTTTGAAGTACTAGAATCCAGAGCAAGAATCGAGCAGGCAAGGCATGAACTTCGCCGTCGCGGACTGTCGTTCACCAACTCATGGTGGCAACAGCTATCGCGCAGGGTCGGCGTATCTAGCCGCGTAGGTGTCGGAGACTACTTAAAGAGTTGGGATGTCCTAAAGACAACAAGTTTCATAGAAAAAAATGTGTCGAGCAGCGACCCGATTCTTGACATTGGCGCCTTTGCTTCCGAGTTGCTTTACGTTTTGCACCACCTTCATTATTCAAACCTGACCGGTATCGACTTGAATCCGGATATCAAGAAGATGGCATACGGTGATCGCGTGCGTTACGAAGTGTCGGATTTCATGCATACGTCATTTGAAGCGAGTTCTTTTGCGGCGATCACTGCAATGTCCGTAATCGAGCATGGTTTTAATGGCAACGTACTGCTCTCTGAAGTGTCCCGTTTGCTTCGGCCGCGAGGATATTTTATTGCTTCGTTTGACTATTGGCCGGAGAAAGTGGATACGACCGGCATTTCATTTTTTGGCATGGACTGGAAGATATTTTCAAAGCAGGAAGTACAGGCGTTTCTGGATGAGGCTGCGGGCTACACTTTGTATCCTCATGGAGAAGTAGATCTGGGCGGACGAGAAAAGCCGATAAGTTCCGCTAATAAAGATTACACGTTCGCCTGGTTGGTCCTCCAAAAAAGAGAGTCCTGAAGGCTCAGTACAGGCAGACCTCATCTATCTGGCATTATTTCGGTGTTACGGTGCTAGCCAAGTTGCCGGCTTTCTTGCCGGCCACTTATGAGAATCCTACTGATTTCTGGTTCGCTCCCGCCAATGAAGTGCGGTGTCGGCGACTACACAGCACACCTCGCTGACGCTTTGGGTCGATGCGAGAATACGTCTGTGGCGGTTTTGACCGATGAGCAAGCAAAGCCAATACCATCCCATTTCAATTTTGAGGTGTTTCCGATTGCTCGGGGATGGAAAATGTCGGATATTGTTGCAATCGCGACCGCAGCAAGACGGTGGCGTCCCGATGTTATGCATATTCAATATCCGACCCAAGGGTATGGCCTCAAACTGCTACCTTGGCTTTTGCCGACTTTCTTTCGAATAGCAAATGTGCCCGTAGTCCAGACTTGGCATGAATATCATCCGGAGGAGATGGGTAGACGTAACCTACTGAACGCCGCGTTAGGCGGCGGCCTAATTGCGGTAAGGCCTGACTACAAATCTAAGATGTCATCCTCCTATCGCTGGCTCATTCGTCGCAAGCGATTCGGCTTTATACCTGGCGCCTCCGCCATTCCCAGGGTGCAATTGAACGATACCGAAAGGTCGGCCTTGCGGTCACGCCTTGCCGATCCGTCGAGAAGATTAATAGCTTTCTTCGGGTTTGCTCACCCCGCAAAACGAATTGAATTACTCTTTGAAATCGCTGACCCAAAACACCATGCCGTCGTTTTAATCTGTGATTTGAACGCCACGGATGCATACCAAGAGAAAATCCTCAATGTGAGCAATCGCGAACCTTGGGCCGGCAAAGTGACCATTACGGGATTCTTGCCCTCGGAAGAGGTGGGACAAATTCTAGCAGCAGCCGATGCTGTAGTGTTACCGTTTCAGAATGGCGGTGGACTATGGAACACATCTATGCGCGCCGCAATACTGCAGGGAACGTTTGTCCTGACCACTTCCCGCGCGCTGCGTGGCTATAACTCCTCGGAAAATGTTTACTATGCTCAACCGGATGACGTGCCTGACATGCGCGAAGCACTAAGCAAGTTTGTTGGTAACAGAAAAGGAGATAGCGTCGCCGACCCGGGTTGCGAATGGGACTCGATCGCTTCCGCGCATATTTTCCTCTTTAACATGGTAAGAGGGGAGCGCAAGCGAAATGGCTGACATCAAACTTTCCGTCTGCATCGCTACGCTTAACCGCTCCGTCTTCATTGGCCCGACTCTGCAAAGTATAATCTGCCAAGCGACTGAACAGGTCGAGATTGTAGTAGTAGACGGCGCTTCTACAGATAGCACGGAGGATGTCGTTCGAGTATACCGGGAGCGCTTTCCGCGGCTGCGTTACGTTCGAAAAAGCACGAATATGGGCGTAGACCGCGATTTTGCGGAAGCCGTGAGTCTAGCACAAGGCGAATACTGCTGGCTTTTCAGTGACGACGATCTTCTATTACCAGGGGCAATACAAGCTGTCCTCGATACTATCGAGAACAATTATGGCGTTATTATTGCGAATGCAGAGGTACGCAACGCTGACATGTCGAAGCTGCTGATGCCTAGAAAGTTGCCATTGACAGCGGACCGGATTTACAAATCCAACGATAGTCAGCGCTTTCTGGCGGATGTGGCGAATTATCTGACATTCATTGGCTGCGTGATCATCAAACGTCAGTTGTGGTGTTTGAGAGAAAAAGAGAAATATTTTGGTTCTCACTTCATACATGCGGGCGTCATATTCCAAAGCCCGCTTACGGAGGATGCTCTTGTCATCGCCAAGCCATTAGTCTCGGCTCGTTATGGCAATGCCATGTGGCTTGCCAAGTATTTTGAGATTTGGATGTTTAAATGGCCTGATCTAATCTGGTCTTTCGGTGATTATCCGGACTCTGTCAAACTTCAAGTCTGTCCCAAAGAGCCATGGCGGAGAATTAGGACTCTTTTGACTCATAGAGCGAAAGGCACTTATACAATAAATGGATATTTCGAATGGCTCGAGCGGCGGCTAGAATCTCGCTGGAGCCGAGGCTTGAGTAAGGCGATTGCATATCTCCCCGGTCGTATCGCGAACCTTGTCGTTTTGGTTTATTATTCAGCCTTCTGTAGCAAGCCTGAACAACCGCTCGTCCTTGTAGATCTGATGAATAGTCCGTTCTATTTCTGTAGACTGCGGAAGCCGGGTCCAAGCGTCAGTGAACCCCTCCATGGTGTGAGCTAGGTGTCTTACGTGATCACCGTTGCTAAGTCTGACATCGATTGCTATCGGCTAACGACGGAGAACTCACGCTAAGATTATGCCTGCCGCGCTTATTACAGGAGTAAACGGGCAAGATGGGTCGTATCTCGCTGAGTTGCTTTTACAAAAGGGGTACCGCGTAGTTGGTACCACGCTAGATCGAGATGCCGATCAGGGACGGATTCTGCAGATTCGTGAAAAGATTGAAATCATTGAGACAGACCTGCTGAACCAAAGCTTCTTGGAAGACGTGCTGCACGAGTGTAAGCCCGATGAGGTATATAACTTGGCGGCGCGAGCATCGAGCAGCGAACTTTGGACACAGCCTGTATTGACCGGAGATCTCAACGCATTGGCCGTGGCGCGACTCCTGGAGGCTATTCGCAAAAGCGATCACCAGGTACGATTCATGCAAGCTTCCAGCAGCGAGGTCTATGGGAACGCAACAGAAGTGCCGCAGAACGAGGCGACACCTTTCCACCCCCGGAATCCCTATGGCGTCGCCAAAGCGTATGGCCATTGGACGACTGTTATCTACCGAGAGCACCATGGCCTGTTCGCGTGTTCTGGCATTCTATATAACCATGAAAGCCCGAGGCGAGGGCTCGAATTCATAACTCGTAAAATCTCTCACGCCGTGGCCAGCATTAAGCTGGGTATGGCTAGCGAACTTCGCGTCGGCAACCTAGATGCCAAGCGCGATTGGGGTTTCGCGGGCGACTACGTCCAAGCCATGTGGCTTATGTTGCAACAGTCAAAGCCAGATGACTATATAGTGGCTACCGGAGAGGCTCACTCGGTTCGCGAATTGTGCGAGATCGCGTTTTCTCATGTGGGTTTGAACTATCTAGATTACGTGGTACAAGACTTTGAGAACTTTCGCTCGGCGGACACCGGTCTACTCGTCGGAAACCCTGCGAGGGCAAGGCGTCTCTTGGGATGGGAACCGACCATAACCTTCCCAGACTTGGTTGGAATGATGGTTGAGGCTGACCTTAGAGTGGTCCAAAATACCTCCGGGCCGCTGATTTCAGTTACAGATCGGAGTTGTTGAAAAATTTGCCCCTTAGCCAATTAGGAGAGAGATGAAAGCCCGAACTACATGCCGCGTTTGTAACAGCTCAGTGGAATCAATTTTCTCTTTAGGCGAGCAATACATCTCTAACTTTTTGACCCCGGAACAGCCGGATGGTCTGAAAGCACCACTAGAGTTGGTTCTCTGTTCTCGGTGCCGACTGCTGCAATTGAGACATACTGTTCCAGCGGACACTATGTACAAAAACTACTGGTACCGTTCAGGTACGAACCAAACAATGCTGGATGCGTTGGCCGATATTGCCAAGAAGGCCGAACTGGTGACGAATCTCCATGAAGGGGACTCCGTTCTCGACATTGGATGCAACGATGGCACCTTGCTCGCATCCTATGCGACGGGCAGGATCTACAGAATTGGCTTTGATCCGGCTGAAAATCTGGCGGTCTACTCGCGAAAAGTGGCGGACAATGTGGTGACCGGATTCTTTGAGTCAGAGCGGTTCTATAACAACCCTGACCTAAGCCAGCGTCGCCCCAAAGTCGTTACTTCCATCGCCATGTTCTATGATTTGGAAGACCCGAATCGCTTCGTTGCGGATGTCAAGAAGGTCATGCATCCGGATGGTTTGTGGATCGTACAGATGAGCTATCTACCTCTCATGCTCAAACAAAATGACTTCGGCAACATATGTCACGAACATCTGGAATATTACTCATTGCGATCGTTTGAATACTTGCTCAACCTTCATGATTTCGAACTGGTGGACGTTGAACTGAACGATGTCAATGGAGGGAGTTTTCGGGCATACATCCGAAACCGGTCGGCCGAGGAGAGTGCATTCGCGAGTGAACCCTATCGTCGGGACGCGTCGGATCGGGTGTGCGCGCTCAGGGAAGAAGAATCGAAGATGGGGCTAGACAAGATTGAACCTTACCGGGAATTCGTTGCTCGAGTCGAGCGCGTGAAACAAGATGTCTCTGGGTTCATCAGAGACCACGTGCGGGAGAACCAGAAAGTCTACGTTTACGGGGCTTCGACCAAGGGAAACACAATGCTTCAATACTTCGGCCTGGACCATTCCTTGATCAGCGCCGCCGCCGAGCGTAATCCCGACAAATGGGGCAAGGTAACAGTCGGCACTCGTATTCCAATCGTTTCAGAAGCCGAGGCCCGTGCTGCTAAACCAGATTTCTTCCTTGTTTTGCCCTGGCACTTTGTGAATGAATTTGCAGTGCGGGAGAAAGAATATCTGTCGTCTTGTGGCAGGTTCATCGTGCCCCTTCCGCACTTTGCCTTGATCTAGGCTGCTTGCCCGCGGAGCCAACGGGCCCTGATGTCAGGCCGTTTCAATCGAGGACTCGTGGGAGAGAAACGAGTATCTGGTAAGTTTATCGCTTCCCGGCGAGCTGGTTCCTTGGGAGAAAGACAAAGATTCCCTATGTCTGGCACAGACATAGGACGCGTTCAGTGAAATCTCGTGATTACTCGAGTTCTGTCTGAACAGCAAGCGGTGGACATTTGGGGGCCACGCCCAATCGCAAGTCCAAAACGTCGAAACTCGGGCGCATGCATCATTAAGTATTTACTTCAGAAGTATTAGCAGCCATGTCTGGTCGTCTTAATATGCGCATGTTGAACCGCCGATCGCATTGTGGCTTGGGTATGCCTGATGTTACCAGGTGGGCACGATTTGGATGTGCAGCACTGTCTATGGGAACATCAGAAGTCCTGAGCATGGATCGCTTGATGAATCAGGATACAACACTCTGGTACACGTGGGCCACTCAGTGAACGGCCAGTCTCTAGAAAATCCATTTGCCTCGGCTTTTCGCACCAGCAGCGCGGTGCTGGCTCTCCTACTCGGAGTTTCCTTGTTTATCTTCGTGCCGAGGCTGATGTTGCTGCTCATCCCGCTCGGTGGAGCAGTGCTGATTTGGGTAGTATTTCGTTGGCCCACGAATGCGTTAGGAGCCGTCCTGGCCTTCATGCCGATTGACTTCATGGTCATTGCTCTGGGCAAGTTTTTTGGGCTTCCCTATATGACCGTTGTTTCGGTGTGTGACAAGGAAGTTCCCTTGCTGTTGCTCGCCTTCATCTTTTGGCAGCGCAATGGATTCAAACCTGCCGCACCGGATTGGTTTCTGTTGGCAAGTCTCACTATTGCCGCTGTGCATACGGTGTTTGACGGCACGTTGGTTGGTTTGTGGACCGATTTCAATTTCGTCATTCCCTATTTCGTGGGAAGGATGATCGTCTTAACCCGAATGCAGGAGCAGTTATGGGCGAGATGCGCTGTGTGGATCATGGCTGTTCTGTCTGTTGTTGGCCTTGTCGAAGTTTTCATCATCGGAGAGGTGCCAAGAGCCGTACTCTATCTGGCTATAGGCTCGGAAGCAGACAAAGACGGTTTGAGCGCGTCGTTCCACGGCACAGGATTTACGGGGCTGCGCGAAGCCGCGACGACGGTTGGCCCCAATGGCTTTGCCGTTTTCTGTATGATAGCGTTAATCCTATGGTGGGTATATTGCCGCCACCCGTTGCCCGCGGGAATGATTGCAGTTGGGCTTGTCTGTTCGCTGACCCGCTCGGCATGGCTGGGGACCGCAGTGGCGATTCCTCTTGTGGCAATCGTCATGAAGCAGAGTAAAAGGTTCTTCCTTTATGCCACTTTGTTCCTCGCGCTTTTTGTAGCCTCGATTCCCGTTCTCGGCATCGGCGATTTTCTTATCAACAACAAGAGGGGACAGGACGAATCTACAGAGAGTCATCAAGATGACATTTTGAGCGGACTGAAGTTTGTTGCTGAACATCCGTTTGGCGCTGGCAACAAGAGGCTTACTCCAACAGAGCTCAAGGCAGATAGTAATACCAGACTTTTCGAGACTACTTACCCACAGCTCTCTGCGGAGTATGGAATCCCAGCGGTTGTGCTCTTTATCGGTTTCTTGTTGAGCGCATTACGGTATGTGTGGCAACAACAAACCCGGTTGAGATATGCAACGCTTGGAATTCTAGTTGGTATAAGCATAGTCATGGTCGTTAGTCTCCCGCTTACGGATCGCCGACTTGCATGCTGGGTTCTATTCCCGATAGGATTGGCGGTTAGATCCTCGATTAGTAGGGAAGCTTCGCTGACTCTAAGTCCGGGAAGCCAAGTGGTATGACGCTATCGGTTGCCAGCGTTACAGTAGCTTACAATGCCGCGAGCGCGTTACCTCAACAAATGGAAGCACTTCTCCGTCAGACCCATCCACTGCAAGAGATTGTGGTGGTGGACAACGCTTCTACCGACTGCACTCGCACTCTACTCGCTGACCGTTATCCACAGGTGACGGTTCTGAAATTGCCAGAAAATCTCGGCGCGGCAGGGGCATGGTCCGCTGGGTTGGCTTACGCGGCGCTACAAAAACGGCACGATTGGGTATGGACGTTTGACGACGATAGTGCGCCGGACGCTGACGCCCTGCAGAATTTGGTAACCGGCATTGAAACGTTTCGAAGCACGGACGACGAGATCGGCATGGTCGCGCCTCTGCCGGTACACCGCGAAACGGGGACATGTTACACTCCGCTCTTTTGGCGAGACGGTTTCGTGAAGCCTTCCGCCGAGTTATTGAATCAGCCAATCTGGTTTGCTGATCTCGTGATTCTTTCCGGCTGTATGGTTTGCCGGGAAGTGGTGGAGAACATCGGATTGCCGCGGTCCGACTTTTTCATGGACCTGTTTGATTTCGAGTACTGCCTTCGCGCCGGCTCGCATGGCTACAAGATTGCCGTAGTCACGCCAGCTAGAGTAGCTCATGAGATCGGAAATGCCCGAAAGGTCTGGTTACCCGGATACTCTCGTGCATGGCCAAATCACGCTCCATTTCGTGAGTACTACATGAGCCGAAACCTGGCCTATACCGCCTGGTGGCTCTACCCAAGCCGCAGCACCAAACGGTTCGTCATGGGTCGCCTCTTGCGCCACGCCGGTGGTGTGTTGCTCTTCAGTTCTAACAAACTGGCGTGCTTCGAGAAAATGGCGCAAGGATTTTTGGATGGTTGTCAGGCAAGATTGGGCATACGATTTCGTCCGGAGTCTCCCCCAGTCCGCTAAGAAGAGGGCAGAATTACGGGTCTCAAGATGCAAGGAGGACAGAGGGAGTGAGTCGGTCAGTCGCAAGCGTGACGGTGGCCTATAATGATTTCGTGGGATTGCAGCGTCAGATGGATGCACTGCTTCGGCAGACTCGATCACTGCGCGAAATCATCGTGGTGGATAATGCATCAACTGACGGCACAAGTGCATTGCTCGCGGCTCAATATCCGCAAGTAACCGTTCTGCGCATGCCCGAGAACCTGGGCGTAGGCGGCGGATTTGCTGCCGGCTTGGCTTATGCAGCGCACGAGAAGCGTCACGACTGGGTCTGGATGTTTGACCAGGACAGCTTGCCGGCCGATGACGCCTTAGGAGCCTTGCTCGACGGCAGTGAATCATTAGGGAAGATAGATGGCGAGGTCGGCATCGTTGCGGCCTTACCTGTCCACCCGGAAACGGGGATCCGCTACGAGCCATTGCTTTGGCGGGATGGCTATGTAAAGTTATCTTCCGATCTACTAAAACAGCCGGTCTGGTTTGCCGATCTAGTCATTAGCTCGGGATGCATGGTGCGGCGCGATGTTATAGAGAACATCGGGTTGCCGCGTGCAGACTTGTTCATGTACTTTCTCGATTTCGAATATTGCCTGCGGGCCCGGTCTCACGGTTACAAAATTGCCGTTATCACCGATTCCAAGTTCGCTCACCGGATGGGCAATGCACGGAAGGTCCGGTTCCCCGGATATTCGGGTCTTTGGCCAGATCGCGCGCCTGCAAGCGAATACTATATAAGCCGTAATTTGACTTATGCGGCCTGGTGGCTGTATCCAAACTGCCGCACCAAACGGTTCGCCGTCCGTCATCTAGTTCGTCACGCAGGTGGCGTGTTGCTCTTCGGTTCCCGCAAACTGACCTGCTTGGGAAGAATGGCACAGGGTTTTTTGGACGGTCGCAAGGCGAGTCTGGGTATACGTTTCCGGCCGAGCTAGAAGCGGGTCGCTCTCAAAATAGTGCGAACCGAAGTTAGGGCGTAAGTAAGGTCGCTAGCAGGACAGCAATTTTTTAAGAAACCAAAGAGGTACAAAAGCAGGATAGAATCTAGATGCGAATGTTCAAGTTATTTAGCATAGTTCTAGGTATCCGTCTCCTCCTATCCTGCCCCCAGGGATTTCTTCAGAAGCTGCGGATCTTGCGCGCGATCTTCATGGTGCGGCTCAGGGTGGTGTGTGCCACTGAAATAGCCGAGCAGTTCGCGATTGTTTCCGCGGTCCTCAAGCTGAAAGTTCCTGGCTCAGTGGTGGAGTGTGGAACCTATCAAGGGGCCAGCGCCGTTGTGCTTTCGGTTGCCTGCGCAATAGCTGGTCGCAAACTGTATATCTTTGACTCGTTTAATGGGCTACCGGAGCCAGCAGCCAATGACCATGATCACGCGATTGTACGAGATTCTTTGATTGCGACTTACGAGAAAGGCTCGTGGCGGGGCTCTTTGGAAGTAGTACGAAACAATATTCGAAAATATGGGGATTTGTCGGTCTGCTCCTTTATCGAGGGATACTTTGACAAGACGCTTCAACGTTTCGATGAAAGGGTTGCACTTGCATTCTGCGACGTCGATCTTGTCGAATCTCTCGGGACCTGTTTGCACTATTTATGGCCGATGATGAGTGACGGCGGAGTCTTTTTCGCTCACGAAGCCCACCACTATGAGATTGCTTTGCTCTTCTACGATCGGCAATGGTGGAGCGAGATGGGGTTTCAAGCTCCGGGTCTAGTCGGTGCGGGTAGTGGACTTGGGTTACTTCTTCAGGCCGACGGAACACTAGGGAGTTGCTTGGGATATACGATCAAGAATCCCACGGCCACAGAGCAATCTTTCGAGCGCGGAAGAGATCAGACAGTATGCCTCAAAGTTAACCAGCCTCTGATGCGCTAGGATTGGAATAGTCCTTTTTTACAGCAAGTATTTATATATGGAAGCGTTACCACCAGTGCAGCAGTTGTCGATTGAAGTGGCTCCCCAGCAGATGACCAATGGCGCCGGAACGGAGTCTCATGGATCGGTGCCGATTCGCAGAATGAGGATTGCTCTCTTCGGCTCGCGCGGCATCCCGCACACCTATGGTGGGGCCGAGGCTTTCCTCGAGGAACTGGCGCCTCGGTTGGCCGCGCGCGGGCACGACGTGATTGTGTACTGCCGCCGCAGTTTGTTTGCTGAGAGGCCTCAACTCTACCGCGGAGTACGTCTCATTTATTTGCCGAGCATCGAAACTAAGTCTTTGGGCACTCCGACGCACACCTTGATGTGCATGCTGGATGTGTTATTTCGGGATGTCGATGTTTTTCTCGTGATCAATATTGTGAATGGGTTCCACTGCCTGATTCCGCGTTTGTTCGGAAAGAAATTTGCCATTAACGTGGACGGCCTGGACTGGAAGCGTGGAAAGTGGGGCCGACTGGCCCGCCGGTATTTCTACTCAAATGCGAAGCACATCAGAAGGCTATGCCCCGATGGCGTAATTACGGACGCGGCCGAGATGCAGCGAATTTACCTGGAGGAATTCAGCACCCCGTCAACCTGCATCGCTTACGGCGCTAACATTGAAAGCTCGCGAATTGCGCATGTGGTGCGTCAGTATGGGCTCGAACCCTACAATTACTATCTCATCGCTAGTCGCATGGTGCCGGAAAACAACCCAGACTTGATCATTAAAGGCTTCGAAAAACTTCGCAGCGACAAGATTCTCGCTATCGCAGGGGGTGTCAACTATCGGAGCGATTTCGTCGAGAGTCTGCAGCAAACCCGCGATCGGCGAATAAGATTTCTTGGCCATGTCGGAAATGCAGAACACGTCAAAGAACTGCACTGCAACGCCTATGCCTATGTGCATGGCCACAGTCTGGGAGGTACCAATCCGTCTCTGGTCAAGGCGCTGGGATACGGAAACTGTATAGTCGCCCTGAACACTCCTTTTAATCGTGAGGTTCTCCAGAACTACGGCATCATGTTTGAGCATAACCCGGAAGACTTGCGACAAAAGCTTCAATTCATCGAGGAGAACCCAGGGGTTGCAGCGCAATACCGAGAACAAGCCCCGCAACGCATCCGTGAGGCTTACACCTGGGAGCACATCACCGATCAGTACGAGGATTTATTCCACAAACTCACACTGCGATCGCGCAAGTGAGAGGTTCAATACCCTAGCCCTGAATGGACATCCGATGCCCGTTGGAGGTTGCATTCGGCAAAGAAGCGAGAATTGAGTCTTGAATCAGTGGGGCCGTCAGTCTGGCATTCTTTCAACCCTGGCGGCGTTGCTACGAGCAATTTTGGGTACTTGGTTGGCGCGTCAAGTTCGTGCAAGATAACCATTCGCGCTTACGCAAGGCTTGACGCGTAAACTCGGGGTTTTCTTGTGCTGCCAGTTGGGTCAGAATAGCCGGCGAATGTCTCGGGATCGCGGCGCAGTGATTTTCCGATTTTCTTAGAATCTACTCGATGGCAGTGGCCAAACAGCAATTCGCCGCGGTATCAGTTCTTTCGCGTCACTGGTGCAGTCCGCTCCGACTGCGGTATAAGCGAGCCTTCGACTTTTTGGCATCCCTGTTCTTGCTGGTTCTGGTATCACCGTTTTTGCTTGTTCTGGCTCTGTTAGTAAAGCTTTCCTCCTCAGGACCGATTCTGTACAACTGGCGGGTGGTCGGTAAGGGAGGGCGTCCGTTCGTGAGCTACAAATTTCGTTCCATGGTCGCCAACGCCGATCAGCTGAAGGCCGAACTGGAAGTGCAAAATGAAATGAAAGGCCCGGTATTCAAGCTGACTCACGATCCCCGCATTACGTCAGTGGGCAGGTGGATGAGGCGATATAGCCTGGATGAGTTGCCGCAGCTTTATAGTGTCTTTAAGGGGGATATGAGTTTGGTAGGTCCTCGTCCGCCATTAGTCACCGAATATTCGCGCTTTAGCGACTATCAGAAGCAGAAGCTGGCTGTAAAACCGGGAATCACGTGCCTCTGGCAGGTGAGTGGCAGAAACCAGGTCAGGGACTTCGATGAGTGGGTAAGACTCGACCTGGAATACATTCAAAATTGGTCGTTGACGCTGGACTTCAAGATCCTCTTAAGGACCGTGCGCGAGGTATTCTCAGGATCTGGTAAGTAGTTTGAGCCGGAGTTCAAGATCGATCTCTAAGACATTCTTCTCAGGAGCTCTTATTACATGCGAGTACTTATAACCGGCGGTGCTGGATTTATCGGATCACATTTGGTCGACCGTTTTTTGCAAGCCGGTTTTAGAGTTCGGGTTTTAGATAGTCTCGACAAGAAAACGCATCCTTACGGGCGCCCAGCCTACCTTCCTTCCTCAGTTGAATTCCTCCACGGAAGCGTGACTGACCGGCGACTACTGCGCCAGGCGCTGGAAGATGTAGATGCAGTCTCCCACCAGGCTGCTTATCAGGATTACATGCCGGATTTTTCGAAATTCATGCATGTCAATGGTGTAGGCACTGCGTTGCTTTACGAACTGATCGTTCAGGACCGGCTTCCGGTGAAGAAGGTCATTGTGGCTTCTTCACAGGCTGTCTACGGTGAGGGTCAGTATGAATGCGTAGAGCACGGCCTTTTGCTGCCGCGGCCCCGCTGTCACGAACAACTCGCTCGCGGGGAATGGGAGGTGCAGTGTCCGCATTGCGGAAAGGAGGCTACTCCTCGGCTCTTGTCAGAAGAACACATGAATCCATTCAACCAATACGCGGTGTCAAAATTGGCGGAGGAAAAAACCGCGTTGGGGCTCGGTTGGCTCCACGGTATTCCAACGGTAGCACTCCGTTATTCGATCACTCAAGGCGCGCGGCAATCGCTCTATAACCACTATTCGGGCGTATGCCGCATCTTCTTTAGCCGGTCACTCAGGAGGCTTCCGCTCATCATTTATGAGGATGGGCTGCAAACGCGCGATTTCGTCCATGTTCAAGATGTCGTTGACGCCAACATGCTGGTTCTGGAGAAGGATGAAGCCAACTTCCAGGCATTCAACGTCGGAAGTGGCAAACGGACCACCGTTATTGAATACGCGCAGATTGTTCAGTCGAAACTCGAATCTGATGTCGACCTGCAGATCTCCGGAGAGTACCGCCGGGGAGACAATCGCCACAGCGTCTCAAGTATCGCAAACTTGCAGCGAATTGGTTGGCACCCCCGCCGCGATCTTTCGGCGATTATGGATGATTTTCTGGAATGGATTGAAAGTGTCGGCGGCGTTCCCGAAGAAATCACCGATGCCTACGCCAAGATGCGCAGGGCTGGGGTAGTCCTAACCTCCAGTTGCTAGTGAATCCCCGGGAGGGCTTGGGTTTAGCGACTAGAAAAGTCTGGCAAACAGTCGGTAGTGTAAGGAGCACGAATGTTCGAAATCGGCAATGCTCAATCTTATTTTGCATGCTTGTCTCAAACGGTCAATCGTCTTCCGTTTGAGACCATAAATCGCGTCAGTGATTTGTTAGTGAATGCCTACGAGAATAGCCGGATGGTTTATGTGTTCGGGAACGGGGGCAGTGCAGCTCTTGCTTCTCATTTTGCTTGCGATCTGGGCAAGGGAACCATTAATAGTTCGAAGAAGCGTTTCCGCGTACTAGCGTTGACTGACAACGTTCCCCTTATGACAGCTTGGGCGAATGATTCGAGGTATGAAGATATCTTTGCGGAACAGTTGGCCAGTTTTGTCCGGGAGGGTGATGTCGCCTTCGCAATCAGTGGAAGCGGTAACTCGCAGAATGTCCTCAATGCGCTAAAGCTTGCGCGCGAGGCGGGAGCCACAACCATCGGTCTGGCTGGTTACAATGGGGGTAGAATGAAGGAGCTCTGCGACGTTTGCATGATGGTCCCTTGCGACAATATGCAAATCATCGAAGACCTTCACCTCTCCATTGCGCATGCGCTCTTCAGCGCTGTCCGGCGGAAACTGTCGGCTGAGGATCTATCAAAATCTGCTGCACAGGGAATGTATCTGTGAAGATGCATGGTGTCACCCGCTGGATTCTGACGGCAGACTGGGGTTGGATATTGATCGCTCTGCTCGGAGCAGAATTTCTTCGGTATGGTTTAAGCTGGGATGCCGCGGGCGGATTATCGCCCCAACATTTCTTGACATTTCTTTTAGCAACCTGCGCCATCTGGTTTTTTCTTTCTTCGAGAATGCAGCTCGATGGGTTCCGTGGAGGGTGGCGTCTCCCCGCCATCGTTTCACAGTTATCGCTAGCTGTATGTTTCCTCATGGCGGCATTACTTGCCGGGGGTTACCTCACTCGTCAATACGTCTCACGGCTGGCTTTGGGGTATTTTGGCTTTCTCCTCCTGGTGGGGTTTGTACTCATTAGATACGGGGCACGCGTGTTCCTGCGATCGCGACACCATGCGGGGGACGTCAGTAGAGTGGTCGTTGTCGGAACCGGTCATGTGGCTCGCGAGTTGGCAGCAAAAATCGAACAGCATCCCGAGGTGCTCTGTAAAGTTGTGGGTTTTCTGTGTCCACCGGAAGCGTCGCTGGACATCGGGTTGCCGGGTCAGCTGAATGCATCGCCCGTCGCTGTGTCCTCGTTGGGGGTGGTGGAAGTGCTCAAAGAAAACCGGGTTGATGAACTGATTTTGGCACTTACCAGGCCTTCGCTGCCAGAAATATTAAATCTCGCTGGCCGATGTCGGGACCATGGTATCAACGTCAGCTTGGTTCCTCAGCCATATGAACTGTATCTGTCCAAACCTAACTTTCTCGATCTGGATGGGTTGCCTGTTCTTCGGTTGGAAGCGGTCTCATCATCCAGTTTGCACTGGCGTGAAAAGCGAGTTGTAGACATGGTTCTTGGCGTACCAGCTTTCTTGTGTGCACTGCCGATACTGATTCCCTCCGCGATTGCGCTCCGTTGGGAAAAGGGACGCGCTTTCGTTTGGGAGGATCGATGTGGGCAACACGGCAAGCCTTTTTCCATGCTTCGCCTCAACTTGGATCGCCACAACCCGAACATGGGCTCCTTTGAGCGATTTCTTCATCAATTCAGCATTACCGAGTTGCCCCAGCTTTGGAATGTTTTTTGCGGGGACATGTCACTGGTGGGCCCAAGACCAGAGAATTTGGACCGCGTGCGTCACTATTCGGACTGGCAGCAGCAGCGATTAAGCATCAAGCCCGGCATGACAGGGCTTGCCCAAGTGCACGGTCTCCGCGAACAGCACTCGTCAGAAGAGAAGACACGATTTGACCTGCAATATCTTCTTCATCCCTCTCTCCTCACCGATCTCTCCCTGTTAATGCAGACATTGTGGACACTGGCTGGTAGGATAGTTCATTATCCAAAAATCGACGCCGAGCAAGTGACCGTCAAGATGATGGACGAAATTGCTCTTCCGTCCGTCGGGGAGGTATTGCACCGTGCTCATCGGTCGCAGCCCAGTGCGGATTAGCTTTGCAGGCGGTGGAACGGATCTGCCTGCTTACTACGAGCAATTTGGTGGGGCTGTCCTAAGCGCCGCGATTAATAAGTATTTCTACACTATTCTCGGGAAGAGAACCGACGGTCGCATCCAGATTATTTCTTCGGATCTTCGCATTTTTAACACTTGGCAGGACGTTGCAAACATGACGATTGAGGGTAGCGGCCTGGAAATCCCTCTGGCTGTGCTGAAAGATCTGGCATGCGATTGTTCAGTGGATCTTTTTCTGGCCTCGGAGATCCCGCCTGGTACCGGCTTGGGCTCGTCAGCGAGTGTTTGCGTTAACATCCTCAAAACGCTGACCACCTATTTGAATCAACCCCTTTCCAAGCATGCTCTAGCCGAACGTGCATTCCATGTTGCCAGAAATGTTCTGGGACGACACATAGGGAAGCAAGATGAATATGCGGCTGCTTTCGGAGGGTTAAATAGCATTACCTTTCAGCCGAACGGGTCTGTCGGTGTGGCCCCTGTGAATGTCGATTCCGGGTTTCTTCAAGAGTTACAAAACAATCTCTTGCTCTTCTTCGTCGGATCTGCTCACAACTCATGGACAATTCTCGAGGAGCAGGAAAAGTCGACGCGAAACCACAAAGGACAAGCACTGGATGCTCTCCATGAGGTTCGGTCGCTGGTAGATCGTATGAGACTGGCGATGGAGCGCAGCGACTTGAATGCGGTTGGGTTGCTAATGGACGAGGCTTGGATTGCAAAAAAAAGAATCTCGAATAAGATATCCACTCAGCGAATCGATCATCTTTACGATGTTGCAAAACAAAATGGCGCGCTGGGTGGCAAGCTTACGGGAGCCGGCGGTGGTGGTTTCCTGTTGCTTTGCTGCGATCCGGCGTGCCAAGATTCGATCCGCACCGCTTTAGCAGCAGAGGGCGTCAAGGAAATGGCCTTTGGATTTGACTTCCAAGGCGCTCAAGTCATTGTCAATGACCCTTTTATCGACGGGGACGAACGTGCGGGATCGCGATGGACGTTCGTGCCAACGTCGGCCGCACATTCGTAAGACACCTTCCGACCTAAAACGCCTAAATAAAGCAATCTAGTGAAGGCTTTTCTTCTAGCCGCTGGGCATGGCACGCGATTGAGACCCCTTACTGACACCATGCCGAAGTGCATGGTGCCAATCCGCGGTGTATCCATGCTCGACATCTGGCTTGAGATATGCGAGCACGCCGGTATCGATGAAGTATTAATCAACCTGCATGCGCATTCAGAGCCGGTGCGTGCGGCGTTGCAGCGGTCGAAGAGGAGGGTAAGCGTGCGTCTTTCGGAGGAGCCAGTCCTCCTCGGTTCCGCAGGCACTTTGGCTTGTAACCGCGATTGGGTTGAAGACGAACCCTGCTTTTGGGTGCTCTACGCAGACGTTCTGACAAATGCAAATCTGAGTGAGATGCTTAAGTTCCACCTCAACAGTGCCTCCTGTGCCACTATCGGCTCTTATCGGGTGAAGGATCCCAGCCGATGTGGCGTGGTTACTTTTGATCCTGATTTTCTTGTGCAGGAATTCGTGGAAAAGCCCACTCATCCGCGAAGCGATTGGGTCTTCTCAGGTATCATGATTGCAACCCCGATGTTGCTCGACTCAATTCCGTCCCGCTTGCCAGTTGATTTAGGATTTGATGTGTTGCCCCGCTTGGTGGGCCGGATGAAAACTTACCCGATATCGGATTATCTGAGCGATATCGGCACCATGGAAAACTACCGAGAAGCGCAACAGACGTGGCCTGGACTTTAATCTTATGTCATCCGCCGTCCTTCCCGTTCGCCCTAAGAATCGCAAGTCTCACCTGCGGGCTGTAATTTTTGATATGGATGGCGTTATAGTTGATAGCCATCCCGCACACCGCAAGGCATGGCGGCAATTTCTGAGAACTCTCGGTCGAGAAGTGTCCGACCCAGAACTGAACTTCATTCTGGATGGAAGAAAACGTGCCGATATTTTACGTCACTTTTTGGGCGAACTTTCTGAAGCAGAGATTTTGGAATACGGAAGGCGGAAAGATGAATTCTTTCAACATTCATCTTTCGAAGTTAAACCTCTGCCTGGGGTGATTGAATTTCTCGACCAACTCGGCGCCGGAGGCATTGCCACCGCAGTCGCAACGTCGGCAAGTGAAAGTCGAACGCGATCGACACTCGACCGGTTGCACTTGACTGAATGCTTCAACATCATCGTCACGGGAAGCGACGTCGTCCGTGGTAAGCCCGATCCTGCAATTTATCTCAGAGCATGTCAGTTGTTGAATGTTAGGCCAGAAAATGCGCTAGCGATCGAAGATGCCGCGTCCGGGATCCAGGCGGCAAGAGCAGCAAATTTAGCATGCGTCGGTGTTGCGGGTCACGACCGTTCGGAAATGTTAAGAGCCTCCGGCGCTCATCACGTGGTGGAGAATTTCGTGGGTCTCTCTCTCGCTAAATTGGAGACAATATTGGCGGGAAGAGTGAAAAGCAGCGGGTAGGTTAGAAAGCCAATGATCTGAAAGATCGTGCCGGACGGCTATAGGACTTTCTTTTTTCGCTCTTCAGGGTTGGGTTTGTGGTCTGGCTAGGTGGTGAGTTGGTTCAACCGGTGGCGGACGTTCGACCGAAGCAGCAACTCGGCATCACTAATCTTCGAGTGCCTTAATCTTTAACTCCTTCTCGACCTCCTACCTACAACACTACCGTTCGGCGCGTCTTGCGCACCCCTCCTTGTGACCTGCACCTTGCTTTCGTTCATGTAAGAATACTACAACTTTCTTCCGTTCCATCTCCGGTTTGAGCCCGGATGGAGGAGCGCGAGGGTAGGGGACAAGGATTTGAGTCCGTTGCCTCTCGCTCGGCCATATAGAAGCTTGCTGTCTGCGCCGCCGCAAACTCTTTCGGCGTGCGGTATCCCAGATTGCTGTGCGGACGCTCCTCGTTGTATTCGATCTTCCGGGCCACGATCTTCCGCCCGCGCATCGCACAGGTTCTGGAACCACCTCACCGCCAAGCATTCGTCGCACGGCTGTCCGTGAAAGCTCTCAACATGCGCGTTCTGTGTCGGCTTGCCGGGCTGAATGTGTACCAACTCGATCCGCCGTTTCCTCGCACCACGCCAGAAAATGCCGGCTCGTCAGCTCTGGCCCGTTGTCGCAGCGAATTGCTTTCGGCTTTCCGCGCTCGACCACGAGTCCGTCCAGTAACTCGCGTCACTCTCCGACTGGCGAGACTCGTTTCCGCTTCCAAAGCCAAACTCTCTCGCGTGTACGCATCCACCACGCTCAGCACCCGGATCGCCCGTCCGCACTCCACGGCATCGTGCAGAAAGTCCAGCGCCCGCTCCTGATTCACCGCTGTCCGTTCGGCAGCGGCTATCCCACGCGCGCGCAGTGTTTTCGCTTCTGCCGCCGGATTATCAGGCCCGCTTCCCGATACACGCGCTTGTGATTCACCTGCTCTCCCGAGCAGCCCAGGAGCACATGCACCCTTCGATACCGAAGCGCGGCTTTTCCCGCGCCAACTCCACCCACCGCGTTTCGCAACGGTTCATCCGTGCGCCTCGTCTGGCGGCGGTAACTCGATACCGCCATCGTCATCAGGCCGCCCGCCCGCCGCGGGCTGAAGGCGTACTCCTCCCTCACGCCGCCTTCAGGGCTACGAGCTCCAGCCTTTTTTTCGGATCACCGACTGCAAATCTTCTTTGTCCAGACTTAGATCCGTCACCAGCTTCCGCAGCTTCGTGTTCTAATGCTTCGCTTTCTGCGCCTGGCTCACGTCCATGCCACCGTACTTCGCCTTCCATCGGAGAGGATGTGCTTCGATACGCCCACTTCCCGCGGTGCGTCCTCCGCCTTGCGCCCTGCCTCCAACTCTTCAGCGCCCCGATCATCTGCGCCTCGGTGTGCCTGCTCTTCGACATGCCCTCTTCCCCTTGCTTACGGACAAATCATACTCAGCTGTGCGGGAAACAGGGGCGCAGGTCACGGAATTGTTTTAGACAGCGTGTCTTACTGCTGCCATGATACTCCGGGGTAAAGGCTTGGAATTCGGTACGCGCGGTAAGCATTACCTCCGGTGATGTCGAGTTGCCAGACAATCTGCTGACTCTCGCCCGGAGCGATTTCCATTACTCGTGAGGACGTAGTATTGAATGGGTCGGTCATGTCGAATTCCACGTCTTTGTTTTCCAATTGAAAAATGGAACCGCCCCAGTAGGAATACACCCCTGCTGGGTCGTAATGCCAAGTCAAGTTGGCGGTCTTGGCGTCTTGGTCTACATCGAAGATAGTGGCACGACTATAGCAAGGGTCCGGATTGGAATATGGGGTGCACATTCCACCACTGTTCAGCACCCGATTATCTCCGTTATCCATGATGGCAAAGGTCAACTGCGGGCCGTTCGAAGCCACCAAGGACGGGAAATGTTGAGTAGAGAACCACTGCGCTGGGTCTCCTTGGACCAGGCTGAAATCCCCTTGATAGCCTAAGCGCCAAAGAATGTCGCCGGTGCCGGCTCCATTTTCGTAATCGAGTTTCAGCAGCCAACTCTGGTGCCGCATGGACAACAACAGGTTGCCGTCGGGCAGATAAACCAGGGCATTGCTGTGTGTCCAGTCCGGGAATTGAAAGGGGTGCCGATTGATATCCAAGTGGTCAAATGATGACCACACCCAGGCCGGATTCCAATTGGAATCGAGATCGATCACCAAGTCGCCCAGTACCTCGGTGGTGCCGGGGTATCCCGGCAGATTCGTGTAAGGTTTTGTTGCATTGGCCAGTACGATCCAGTGGCCGTTCGGCATCGGCAGGATCTCATGATGAAAATTAGCGATTGAATAGCCCTTTGCGGCCAATTGCTGGTTGAGCGTAGCGGTTGTCAACTGGCGAATGATATTGCCAGCAAGATCCACTTCCATGAGCTGGCTTCCCGTCGAACTGCCGTCGATAAGGCCGATGTTGCCGTTTGGCAAAGGCTTCCAGGGCACCGCCGAGTGACCCGGGCCGGGGTAGTAGTACCAGATGACGTTGCCGTCAATATCCGTGACCAAGGCTTCCAAAATTGGTGTATTGGCTGGCGCAACCACGTCGAGATACTCTACACCAGGTTGTGGCGGGAGACCTGGGGTGGGCCGCGTGACGGTCAGACCAGGAGGAAAAGGGTGAGTAAAAGTTGGGGAGGCCAAACCTTGGCCCGGTAAGGGGCCGGTCGTGAAGGTCTGATCCTGATCTACCCAGGATCCCCCTTCGTACCAGTCGACGTGTGCTCGCATATGGTAGGTCGTATTCGCCAACATGCCCGCCACCAAAATAGGAGCGGTTTCGTTGAAGCCTGTCGTTGCCACCGTTGCCGAGGTTCGCCTTCCATACGTAGTATCTTGACCGAACTCGACCCATGCACTAGAGTCTTTCCGCGGTAGCTTCACATTATACTGGGCAACTAGAGGGTTTTGGGTTGCGGTGATCGAGCTCTGGGGATTCGTATTGTATCCAGATCCGCAGCCCAAAGTCAGCAGCGTTAATAGAGTACCTGAAACGGGGGCAAACCATGCCCCAAAGCGTTGCCTCTTCATAGTTTTAATGTTCCCCCTCTTATCCGGTCACACAAAAGAAAGGCTCTCTATCCTGTTTTGCAGAAGTGCCTGCGGCTTAATCCCGAAAATATTACACGACGCACACAAGTAGTCAATGATTAATGTGGAATTCGTAAGCGACCGCTACGCTGAACCGCTTTGCAAGCGAAGTTCTCGGGTATCGTTTAGTCTCTCTTCGAGCACTGATAATCGACGCTAATTGACACTGAAGTAGTATCGGCTAATTGCAAAGTGTGAGTGGTGAGGGTTCTGATATACAAGCGTCCCACTGGATCAGCGAGCGGCGCGATCGTGCAGATCGGGGGTGACGTGTAGGTGCCTCCGAAAAGGTACGTACTGGAGGTGGTCGAGTTCGAGAACGTCAATTGCCCATTTAAGTCGGAATTCGATGAACTTCCACTTCCGATCATGGCACCGTTCGTGAACACGATACTGCGCCCACTTGCGGCGGTGAGTACTAGGTCTCCGGGACTTGAGGCTCTAAGGGATACATCCGTGCGTCGCAACGAGCCGCTGTCAAAACGTGCGAACGCCAATGATTGCGACGGCAAGTTCATTCCGCTGGGAAGCGTCGCACCGATTTGAATGGCGTGCAAGGACGCGGACCCATCATCCACCTGAATGCCGCGATTGAAGCCCTGATTTCCTCTGACCGATCCCCCGATTTCGAGCCCGATCGAGCCCGTCGGCATGGTCCCGGTCCCACCAAGCAGAATGGCGATGCCTCGCACGTACTGCGGAGCCCCCGCGACTCCGAGGTCAAATTCTCCGCCTAGCAGGTTTGCATTGCTGATTCCGGAGAAGTCCTGCACAATGGGGTTAATTCCCCACACCCCCGCTCCGTCGGCGTTGGCGTTGCCTACGAAGTAGCCTCCTACGGTGTTACAGACAGTGCGACCGGACGAGTTGCAATTCGAAGTCATCCGAGTCGCAACGCCAGTTACGTTGACGACTGTCGCCGTCGAGGGAGTGATACCCCCTACCGAAATGCCATTCGTCATTCCTCCGCCGGAACCCGAAGGTTCCGTGTAGCCGTTCAAAAACACATTAAACGTATCGTTGATTGGCGAGTTCGTTCCGCTGTAGAGCGGCGTTTGCATGATGGCGTTGGTTCCGGTGAAAACATTGTTGTTCTCCAGAACCGCGGGGGTTTGTCCGTGCGACTGCAGCGATAACAAAAGAATTGCCAGACAGGTGATTGCACAAACAGGATTTTTCATTTTAGCCCTTTCGACAGACTGGACTTAGTCGGCATTATCCATCTTGCAACCGTCATGGATGCCGACGAATGCGCCACGAGCATGACTGTAATGTCCCTCAAATCGGTCGAGTTCGCCGTGGTGGCCAACCCATAAGAGTTACCCACTGGAGGTGTCAGCGCCACGCGATCCAGACTAATTCCTGGCCATGTCTCTTTGGTGAGCAAAGAGGCACATTGCATCAGCGCAACCACTGGCGATGCCCAAGAAGTTATTGCACGACCAACGTAAACTGGGTGGTGTGGATCAGTTGTGTCGGCCCCGATGTGAAAGTGCCTGTGACCGTAAGATTGTAACTACCGGTCGGCGTGCCGCCCGTCCCACCTCCTCCGTTACCGCTGCCCCCGCCGCACCCAGTCATTGTGAACTCCAACATAAGGAGACAGAGCAACGCTGGACGCCTGAGCCATTGCCGACGGCGTTCACCTCGCCAACTGGTCAGGCAAGTCAGCACTGTCAGCGCCATCCAAATCAACACTGTCAACCATGAGCCCAATTGCTCGCTGACTGATGGACCGCCGTACGGTCGCATGGAACCCATCGCGGCCGCCATGGTGGCTGCGGCAATGTTTGCTGCCAAGGGCTTAGACCCGTCAAGCGTCACAGAGTTGGGTGTCACGGTGCACGTGGCCTGCGTTGGCGCTCCGCTGCAACTGAGTTGGACCGTCTGGTTGAATCCGTTTACGGGAGAGATGCTGACGGCATAATTCGCTACCTGCCCGGGTGTCACGGTTACAGAAGTTTGCGACGTGGCAGCGATTGCGAAACCCTGCACCGTTCCCGTCAGACCAATCGTCTGCGGGCTGCCAGGCCCATCGTCCGTGATACTAAGTGTCCCCGGCGTCGTTCCCGAGTCCGTCGGAGTAAACGTAACTTTGATTGCGCAGTCGGATCCAGGTGGCAAGCTTCCGCCTACCGGGCAGTTATTGGTCTGAGCAAACCCAGTACTTGTGCTAATAACGCTGATTGCAAGGCCGGCGCCGGCGGTATTCGACAAAGTTACGGTCTGCGGGGCACTGGTTGTTCCGATATAAGAGTAGAGGCTGAGACTTGTGGGCGAAGGGATGGCATTGCCAGACTGCAGATCAACCCAAACCGTGTTGTTGGGATTAGCCAGCACGACATCGAGCTTGCCGTCACCGTTGAAGTCGGCAGCGGAAACCCACACCGGTTGATTTCCACTTCCATTTGGAAGAATCACGTCTCCGGATTCCGGGAACTCCCCAGTATAGTTTCCAGTAAAAATCGCGTATTGCGTCGCCAGATCGAGAAAGCCGTTTCCGTGGAAATCGCCAAGAGCCGCTGAAGAGCAGCCACCGGCACTGATGATCGGAGTCTGGAATGTTCCATCCCCGTTGCCCAGCAGCACGGAAACATTTCCAGAATTGCAAACCATGAAGTCAAGATTCCCATCCCCGTTAAAATCGGCCGCTGCGACAAAAGGTATAACATTGCCGTAAGAGTCCGTTCCCCCCCCGTCATCGCCGCCATAGCTTATTTTGAAAGTGCCATCGCCGTTACCCAACCCGACAATATCGGATACATTGAAAGTGTCCGCATTACCCAGCGCTGAGGTCAAGTCGATCTTGCTGTCATTGTTGAAGTCGCCGGCGGCGGCGGACTCGCCACCCGGAGCCGAGGAAGTGCTGATGTAGGGTTGAAAGGTGCCGTCGCCGTTACCCAGAAAAACCGACGTGAAACCTTGGGTGATAACCATTGGAGGCCTCCGGGTCGGACTTCCGCAGGTGGGGTCGCATATCTCACCGTACGCGGCCGCCAAATCGAGTTTTCCATCTCTATTAAAATCTGCTGCGACAATAATCCCACCCAGCGGCTCGCTCCCGACAGGGTATCCGGGATAGTCGACATGAGGTTGAAACGTTGCATCGCCGTTCCCAAGCAAGACCGAGATTTCACCTGGAGTGACAACAGCCAGATCAAGGATCCCGTTACCCCTAAGATCTGCCGTCGTTATTCCGACGGGGGAGGCTATCGTCGCGTAGTCCACTTTTGTTTGAAACGTGCCATCGCCATTGCCCAGAAAAATCGAAACCGTGGCGCTGCCCTTGTTGGCCACCGCCAGATCGAGCTTCCCGTCTCGATTGAAATCTCCGACCGCGATAGAACTTGGTGATGCACCCGTGGTGAGAATCTGAGTATTAGTAAAAGCAAGGGAGTTGGCAGGTACGGAAACCGGGAAAAATACCGGATTCGAGCTCCCGCCTCCGGGGCCCGAGTTTGTGACAGTAACAGCTGCTGTGGTGGCGGTCATTATGTTAGCGGCGGGGACCGTTGCCGCCAACCGGGAACTGCTAACGAACGTCGTGTCCAGCGCGGTGCCATTCCAGTTGACGACCGCCCCAGAGACGAAGCCTGTGCCATTTATTGTGAGGCCGAATGTGGACCCACCGGGAGCGACGCTTGTCGGCACAAGCGGCTGATTCACAAACGGAACGGGATTAGTTTGGGCCAGCGCGATTCCGGTGATGACAAGACAAATGCAGACGAAGCGCAGAAACATCATACACCTCTTCTCCAGTGGGACCGATTGTGCAGCACAGTCTACCATGTGGAGGCGGCTTGCCGAGGCGACCTTTCTGCCGGCGAGTCGTAGTTTCGTAGCGGGCGACCGTCGCGGAGCGAGAAATGCAGTTCGGCTAGAGTTCATCAAGCTTGGCAAGCTGGCCAGACTGTTTCGTTGAGCCTCAAGCCTCCGTTGGAATTGGGCTAGCAGGACTACAACTGCCCATAATCTCTAGTTTTGACTTTCGACGAGACGGCGGCACTTCAATCAACCGAGAACTCGCGCTCCTGGACGTTTCGAGTTGTTGACTTACTAGTCGTCGGGATCTGTTGCAGGATTGTTGTCGTCGAGGAAAATGCTTCACGGTTAGCGGCGCCTCCAACGTACGAAATTGCAGTGGCCCGTGATCGAAATCGAAGCAGTTGGAAAGGTCGTCGGCACGCGAGTCCGCGTATCCGAGCGAAGGCAAACCGAATTTTTCTTCGGTGAACTTGGATGCTCCCGAAATCATGCGTAATGTGGAAGACGTAGACTGGTTTTGCGTAAGGAGAGACCGCTAGCAGCGAGATGCGAAACCGTATTCATAAGAGTTGTAGAGGAGGGAGGCACGTGATCAACCTCCCCATTCATCCCAGGTGATGGAGACGGTGGTGGTCGACCAATAGTGGCTAGGGCCAACGGCATCGACGATTGCGGCCAGCCAGGACGGACCGGAACCGTCGTTAGCGAGGGGATGGTCGGAGTAGCGCCCGTTCGGAATTACCCGGCTCACCGCCGACAATGCCCGTTGACAATATCCTTGAGGGTATGGGTAGTCTGACCCATGACATTGGACCAGTCTGAACCAAAACGAAGATGCCGAATTGCGCTGGGAGCGCTCCAGAGTTCGCTCCTGTGGTGCTGAAAAAGGCCGTGATCGGAATGTCTTTTCGGCGGCCGAGTTCTTTGTTCTCAGCTCAGCTTATGGGAGTTGACGTTTAGCCAAGAGCACACCTTCCATTTACGATGCATCAGCGCCGGAACGCTGGGCAAAAGCCGTAGTTATTTCCGATGGGCAGCGGAGTGCCTCCGCCAATCAGTTGGCCCGACGCTCGATTAAATGAATACACGTGCACGCTTAAGTCGCCAGCGAGCACCGCATACACCAGTGTGCCGTCCGGGCTGAAGGCGAATCCCGGGGTTTCGGCGGTCATCGGAATGGAATTCCCCCTATCTTCCACCTGCTTCGCGTCAAGATGGATGCGTGCTATGTGAACCCGTTGTGTCGGCGGGTCGGTCAAAAAAAGATATTTTCCCGCAGGATCGATCTGAACATTGGTTGCGCTCGCGCAAGCAGCGAGCATAGAAGCCGTACAGCGAAACAAGTGATGTAGCGGTCTTGGAACGAGCGGCAAAACATCGATGTAGCCCGTCGTTCCGGAAGCTCGGTGCTCATCGACCATCACCTGTGCGCCGATCACAAGCGTGTCCGAATTTGTCGCACCACTAGTGGGTTGATAGAGGACGACGTCTGGACCGATAGTTCCGTTGGCGGCGTTCAGGGAGCGCTGCTCATAGAATGGCCCCTGCGAATTCTGCCGGCTAAGATAAATGTGAGTTCCATCGGCACTCAACCCGTAAAGCGAAGCCGGCACAACGCCATAGGGGCCATAGCTGCCCTGGAGCTTGGGATCTTCTCGTAGCTTGCCGTCGGCAGGATTGATGTGAAACAGCCGCACCGTCGAGGTATATTCCGCACCCAAATCACTCACTTGCGTCATGTAGGAAAATCGAGCGCTACGGTGGATATTGAATTGATAAAGCGAGGGCGCATCCAGAGTTTGCACTGAGGGTGTTTGCGGAACACCGGAGGTGTTAGTCGCAAACACTGACAGATGTTGCCGGTTCCCAACACCGGACCACAACACGTATAGAAAGCCATCATTCGGGGCGGGAACGAACTGAAGCAGGGAGCCATTTGGAATCAAATTGACGGGCTGCCCTACTGAGGTGAGTGTCAACGCGTTTTCATCAACGGAATAAGTTGAAACAGCGCCATTGCCGATCACGTAAAGGATCTGGGAGCTTGCTCCAAGGAGGGTCGCACTGTTGGAAGGTGCGCTGTGGTTCGACATCCCCTGACAGGAAAGAAGTATGCATCCGGCAACAAGCGGCAGAAAAGCTGAACAGAACCGGAGCAACCTCATAGATCCTCCTGCAACCGAGAATGCGGGTTGCAGAGTCTGAGATGCCGAGCAAGGGCGTCACGTTATCGATTGTCGCTGGGCATCCGGACCGCTACATCGCAAATGCCGAGAAAACTCAACGAACTAATCAAACGCCACACCCTAAGTTTACTACGCGTTCAGACCTAGGGCCATCATTCCCAGGCAAGCCACAATTGATTATATGAATCCGTCGTCACAAGGCTCGCCAGAGGCAGGTGTGTTCGACACTCCCTGAGCTTCAGTTGCGGTGCACGCGCATGTGGTATGTGGTACAGAGGGTAATCAGATTCCACCGAGAATCATCACCGGAGTGGCTGCGAAACTGTTTGTGGTGGACCTCAAGATTGGACATTGTGCCGCACGACTGGCATCTCCAACCATCGCGGCGTAGCACTTGCTTGCGCAGTTGTTCATACAGCTTGGGATCGAGCCGCAGGCGTGCACTTTTCGGCAGGGTGCCAGTCATGACGCCTTGTCTGTTACGTGCTGAAGAAACGTCTGGCTCTCTTGGCCGGGTAGGAACTTGAAGAATCGCAGGGCTGACTGCAAGAGAGCCTCAGAATTTTCATTCCCTAGGTTCGCTCCAGCCAAGAAGTCCGCGCAGATCATCTCCAGACAATATCCGCGGGATTTATCTGTTACGAGCATGAGAGCGGCCGTCTCGATCGCTTGTTCGATAACCGGGATCTGGCTTTTGTAGAACTTGAAATAGATGAGTTCAGCCGCTTCGCTGTCTAGCCCGGTGAGTTCTTTTTCCAATTCATGCTTGAATTGCTCTTTCGGCATCTCCCTGGCTTTGTGCAACCAGGTTGCACAATCGAAGTCCTGACCGTCCCTGCGTGCCAGTTTCGCCAACTCCACACCCTTGGTCCATCCGACCTCCTTCAGTTCCCGCCGCGCTTGCGGGGGAAGGTGCTCGTGGATCGACATCAGGTAGTAGGCCTTCCTTCTCGATTCCGGGAATCGTCGTGTGAGGAAATCGTCGAATGATGCCAGCTTCTCGACTCGCCAGTACTGCCCCGCGCGAACTTCACACAAGTAGCGCCCAAGTTCGACGAAGCGCGTGTCGCGTTCTGCCTCGTTCTTCTTTTCCCACGACAGAATCTCGTCGATCTTCGTAAGCACAAAGAGCGCTCTTCGATGGTTCAGCTTCGGCAGCACAGGCGGGTTCCTAGTAAGCAAGCTCGTCAAGCCAATCAAGATGTTCTGCTCCAGGACGTCGCACAAGACGCGTTTCGGCAGTCTGTGGTTTCCCGAGGCAGAGCCCAACATAAGGGCAGCTGCTGCAGGGATTTTGCGGAAAACGAACCCCACTGTGAGGCAAGAATTGAGCGGATTCAATTCGCCCAATCGTTTCTTCCGCCAACTGGCCGAACTCGCGACGTTGTTCGTCAGTGATTATGGTGCGTAAGTATTGAACCTCGACTAATCGCTTGCGGACGAACACAATCTGGGCAACTTGAGAAATGCCCGTCATCCAGGAGTAAAAACCAGTTGCGGAGCCAGTGCCAGCAATCCGTCCAGCTGCTCTGAGTAGCGGCTCGATGTGGTTTTCCACTCGATCAGGCAAGCCTGGCCGTCCAGTTTGCCGATGGCGTCGACGTAGGCGACGAAGTCATTTTTTCCAGAGACCGGCCTGGTGAACTTCATCTGCATTTCACGGCGCGGCTGGCGAATACGAATGCGATCGTGCTGACAGAACCGGTCGAGAAGTTGTACGCCTTGTTGGAGCATCCGATCCCAGGTGTCGCCCTTCGAGTGGATTCGTCGTCTCCCGCGGCACGTTCTTTCCCACTGGGATAACTATTGAGTTGGCAGAGCAGGGCTTCTGTCCTCCAAGAACTTACAAAATGTGAAGGCGCGAATTCATCGGCAATCATCACTTGTTTCCCGGCGATTCCAGGAAGTTCGCACTATACTAGCGGCGTTTGCCCCGGAGTCAGGGAGGTTGACGAGGGAGACGATCATTCGGCCCAATCAAAAGATCGGGTTACGGCCTGCTTCCACCGACGGTACATTTTCTCCCGCTCCACTTTCTCCAAATGCGGCTCCCAGGTGTGGCCTGCTGCCCACTTGGCCCTTAGCTCGTCGATGTCTTTAAAGTAGCCGACTGCCAGGCCTGCGGCGTAGGCTGCGCCTAGCGATGTGGTTTCGCTTACCCTCGGGCGGACCACGGTGCGATTTAGAATGTCGGCTTGAAACTGCATCAGCAAGTTGTTTTCTACCATGCCCCCATCTGCTCGAAGCACGTCTAGTTTGATGCCGGAATCCTTTTCCATTGCCTCCGCCACTTCGCGGGTCTGGAAAGCGGTTGCCTCGAGGACGGCGCGGGCGATGTGTCCTTTATTCGCGTATCTCGTGAGGCCAACGATGACGCCCCGGGCGTTCTCCTTCCAGTACGGTGCATACAGGCCGGAGAAGGCGGGGACGAAATAAACTTCTCCATTGTTCTCGACGCTGCGCGCGAGAGGTTCAATTTCAGAGCTGGTCTGGATGAGTCCGAGGTTGTCGCGAAGCCACTGCACCAGCGCGCCCGTGATGGCGATGCTGCCTTCGAGCGCGTATTTTGCGGGCTGCTTACCAAACTTGTAAGCCACGGTTGTGAGCAGTCCGTGTTTCGATTGCATCGGATGATCGCCGGTATTCATCAGCAGAAAGCATCCAGTGCCGTAAGTGTTTTTCGCCTCGCCTGAGTTGAAGCAGGTTTGTCCCACTAACGCCGCCTGTTGATCGCCCAGGATTCCCGCAACCGCTACTCCCTTCACTCCGCCTACCGTAGCAATCCCGTACACCTCACTGCTGGAGCATATGCGCGGCAGCATCTGCCTTGGTATGCCGAACGCGCTCAACAGTTCCTCGTCCCATGCGAGCGTCTGCAGGTTCATCAACTGTGTGCGGCTGGCGTTGGTGACGTCGGTGATGTGAATTCCGCCGTTGGGTCCTCCGGTCAGATTCCAAACCAGATAACTGTCAATCGTCCCGAACAGCACCTCACCGTCTCCTGCCTGTTGCCTGATGCTTGGCAAGTGTTCCAGCAGCCAGCGAATTTTCAAGCTGCTGAAATAAGTGCTTAGGGGCAGTCCGGTTTTTGCGCGGAAACGATCTTGTCCGCCATCGGTGGCGAGCTCCGAAACGTAGTCGGCAACGCGGGTGTCTTGCCAGACCAGGGCATTCGCCACCGGTTTTCCAGTACTGCGATTCCAGAGAATGGTTGTTTCGCGCTGGTTAGTGATGCCAATTGCGGCCAGGTCGTTCGGAGTCAAACCACGTTCACTCATCCCTGCCGCAATCACTTCTTGCGTGTTCCGCCAGATTTCTTCCGGGCCGTGTTCAACCCATCCAGGCTGCGGGTAGATTTGTTTGTGCTCTTTTTGTGCGCAAGCCACAACACTACTCGATTGGTCGAAGACGATAAACCGGGTACTGGTTGTACCTTGATCAATTGCTCCGATGTATTTGGCCACGCAGTAGCCTCCAGTGCCTCACAGACTGTGCTGGCTCAAGAAATACTGGACAACCGACTCCAGAGGAGTAGGATGGTTGCGGTTTACGAACTGGCCTAATCCTACCTAAGAAATGGGAAGTTGAAAATCAGACCTTGCCGCAGTCTGTAGCGATAAGCTTCTGATTATTCCATCGAGGAGGGAGCCATGCATTGTCCAAGTAAGCCCAATCTTTGGATCCATCAAAAGAAACTCTTCATCCCGATCGTCAGTCTTGCGCTGGCGTGGAGTGCGCTGTTAACTGCCGAGACCGGGCCGCCCAAATATGACCTGCACACCGAGGCCAAGATGAAAGGCACGGTGAATGAGGTCAAACTGCCGACTAAGGGGAATGAGCAGGAGGTGGTCCACTTGCTGATGAAAAACGGGGACGATGTTGTCGACCTGTACTTCTGCCCGAAATCGTTTATGGACGATATGGGTGTGAGTTTCAGCAAAGGCGACGAGCTTGCTTTCACCGGATCGAAGGTGAAGTACGGCGGAGCGGATCTGATACTCGCGCGGGAAGTTGTGAAAGGCTCGGACACGCTGGTGCTGCGAGACGAGAAAGGGACTCCAGTCTGGAACTGGCACCACTAGGTGGCGGGGCGAGTCCAGAACTACAGATCGTAGATGGTACGGCCCGATTCGCTTCCAGGCGGAATGTTTTCGGAGTCCACCAGGGGAATCGGGTGAATTAGCGGGGGCCGCGAAAGCTTTTTTCGTACAGCGGAGTTCGCCAAATGGTTCGCTTCGGTGTTGTGTTCGCGAGGGACGTGCGAAATGGAAAATTCGAGCGAACGCGCCAGCTTGCGACAGATCCAGTGCAGGGAATAGAGACGCGGACTGCGGCAGATGTACTCGCCGTTCATCTGCCGGACCACCACCTGAGAATCGGAATAGACATGAAGCTTCCCGGCTTTAAGTATTAGAGCGCATTGCAGTGCTTCCAGTAGAGCGACGTACTCGGCCACGTTGTTGTCTTGATGTCCAATCCACTTGGCGATTCTGATCGTTGGGCCTTCAGAGCGGTCAAGCACGACTCCAATTCCAGACGGCCCCGGGTTTCCCAGAGAACCGCCGTCCACGTACGCCACCAGATTCGGCATTGAGTCCTAATCTCTTCAACCAACATGCGTTACCCACCCTTGAGTCGTCAAGATGGTTTGTTGGTTCGAGCTGGCATGTGATTTGATGCGCGCGCTGCCTCGTGAGTCACTGTGCATAAGAGTGTGGAAAAGACGGGAAAACTATTTTGACGTTTTGTAACCACTGGCTCTTCAATGAGCTGCGCTCTTCGTCTTTGATGATTTTCAATACGCACTTTGCACCAATAATCGGCGTTGACAATTACGAGCCAACTGTTTACCTTTGCCCCGTCGACGGCTGAAAGGGTTGGTCAAAAGAAACGTTGGCCAGTCCAAAGTAAGCTGGGTGATCGGTTCCTTGGGGTGACTTAAGGAACGACCAGACCCGAAAAAACCGACTACTCTGCGAGGTGTAGTTGGGGTTTGGAACTGCGAAAGCAGTGATCGCATCGAAGGCCGTGATGGTGCATACTCCACGTCGTGGGCTCCCTCGCAGGAGCTAGCGGCTAGAGCATAACCAATATCACGGCCTTTACCTTTTCCAGTTGCACCTTCTTCCTATTTTCAAGCACTTTGCCGCATCTCCTCTCTCGCGTTTACCTTTGTGGTCCTTCGTTCGCAGTTCTTACCCCGGCGGTGCTACGTCATTAACACCAAGAGGCCATTTACGAAATCCGAAGGAAAAAGTATTTTGACATCGAAGAGTTTTTGGGCAAGGCGCTTCGATTGGCGCGGCGTGAGTTGAGAAGTTCGCGGCGTTCTCATCGATGAAAGCTTTGGCCGGTTCAAATCCTCCTACTCGGAAATCAGAAAATGAGAAACAACTCTGAGCATTCGTTCGCGATTATTCGGTTCAACGAGAAGACGTACATTTCGGGCGGAGTTATGGCCGTCGTTAAAGGAACTGAGAGCGCGCAAAGAACGCTCAACGATTTCGAATGGGGTCAGAGTCAGGAAGACCGTAGCGCGGGATGGCGCTACTTTATCGAAGAAACCGATCTGCAGCCGGGAATGGATCCGGCAAAGGCAACCAGACTTCGGCAATTGCAACTCGATCTTCAGGACTCCCAAGCCAAAGCCTTCTAGCGGCAACCGTCTCCATCCTTAATACAAAGCCGACACAGCATCACGGAGTCGACACGCGGAGGCTGTCTGAGACGTGGAAGCAAACCCTGCCTTAATCGGGGTTACCAGCTTTGATACCAGCCGCGCCCACTGTCCCACCAGAAAAACAAGCAATTCCGATTAAGATGGCAACCAGGTGGCTACAGCGTGAAACAGATACTGCAACGGGGACGCACGGGCGAGATTGCAGTGCTGGACGTTCCCGCGCCTAAACTGCTTCCACGATGCGTTCTGGTGCGGATGGCAGCTTCGCTGGTTTCAGCCGGCACGGAACGCGCCTCTTGCGAGTTCGCCAGCAAGAACCTGCTGCAGAAGGCCAATGCCCGCCCGGACCTGGTTCGCGAAGTCATCGGCAAAATTCGACGAGACGGCGTGTTCTCAGCAGTCGCTGCAGTTCGGGATCGACTCGATCAGCCTAATGCTTTGGGGTACAGCAGCTCTGGAACTGTCATCGGGATTGGGGAAGGAATCACCGATCTCAATGTCGGTGATCGCGTGGCCTGCGCGGGAGCGAGTCACGCAGTACACGCTGAGTTTGCTTGCATCCCTCGCCTGCTGGCTGCCAGGATTCGTCCGGACTCACCGGTGAGCTTTGAGGAGGCGGCTTTTACCACGCTTGGCGCCGTGGCTTTGCACGGGGTTCGCACGGCAGATGTGAAACTGGGGGACGTCGTCGCAGTCATCGGACTCGGGCTTCTTGGGCAACTTACGGTTCAGATACTGAAAGCAGCCGGTTGCCGCGTGTTGGGGATGGATATTGCTACGGATCGCGCCGAACATGCGTTGCGCCTAGGCGCGGACGATGTGAGTATTTCGCGTGATGGCTTGCGCGATTTATGCCTGCAACATTCGAACGGATACGGTGTCGACGCGGTTCTAATCACGGCAGAAACAACCAGCAGTGAACCCGTCGACTTGGCTGGAGAAGTAGCCCGCGATCGTGGCGTTGTAGTTGCGGTCGGCACAGTAGGCATGGACATCCAACGCAAGCTCTACTTTGAAAAAGAGTTGGATTTCAGGATTTCGCGTTCCTACGGACCGGGCCGTTACGATACAGCGTTTGAGCAAAACGGGTGCGATTATCCTATCGGCTACGTGCGTTGGACCGAGACGCGAAACATGGAAGCGTTTCTTCGACTCCTGTCGGAAGGCAAGATCGACGTGAAATCGCTGGTCACCCACCGTTTTCCTATTGAACGCGCGCTGGGTGCCTATGAATTAATCAAAGGAAAGGTGGGCGAACCTTTCCTGGGAGTGTTGATCACCTATCCTGAGACGACTGAAGCGAGCCGCGAATTGCAACTGGCAGGGAAGGGAATTGCGCCTGTTGTTCCCCGCAGGAACTCGATGGCGATCGGGGTTCTCGGTGCAGGCAACTTTGCCATGCGCACGCTTCTGCCGGCGATCGAGCGCGTTCGAGGAGCGGAATTAGTCGGGGTGTGCGCTGCCACTGGACCGCATGCTCGTCATGCCGCAGAGAAGTTTGGGTTCCGGTATTGCTCGACCGAGGAGCACAGACTTCTCAGCGATCCGCAGGTCAATACGGTTGTGATCGCCACTCGTCATCATTTGCACGCGACCCAAGTGTTGGCTGCGCTTTCCGCCGGTAAGCATATTTTCTGTGAGAAGCCGCTCTGTCTAAGCGAAATCGATTTAGCGGAGATTGTTCGCGCTTACTCTCGCCGCCATGTCCTGCTGATGGTTGGCTTCAACCGTCGATTCGCTCCCATGGCAATAAAGATGAAGGCGTTTCTGCAACAAGTCCAGGAACCGCTGGCCATGCATTACCGCGTCAACGCTGGTTTCATCGAACGCGATCATTGGGTGAATGACCCTGAGAAAGGTGGCGGACGGATTCTCGGGGAAGTCTGCCATTTTGTAGACTTCCTGACTTTTCTGGCTGATGCTCCGCCAATCGAAGTGCAGGCGCGCGGCGTGAACAGTTTCGGAGCGCACTCTGACGACAATGTCATCATCTCGGTCCGATTTGCGAATGGATCGCAGGGAACGATCAGCTATTTGGCGAACGGCGACCGATCTTACTCCAAGGAGCGAGTCGAGGTTTTTGGCGGAGGCGCCGTGGCTGTGCTGGACGATTTTCGGCGCCTCGATCTCGTGCGGCATGGCCGGAAAGAAACGTTCCGTTCGTTACTCCGCCAGGACAAAGGTCATCGTGGGGAGTTGGAGGCTTTTGCTGCCGCAGTTCGCGGCCGAGGTGAAATTCCAATTCCGTTTGAGGAAATTGTGTCGGCCACGCTTGCGACGTTGCGCGCGGTGGAGTCACGCTCGTCGGGTCGGCCGGTCGACGTGGATACAGCGGCTTTCATCGGGTCCAGTTCAACGGATTGTCCGAAATTCTCGATAATCTAGATTCCTGTGATTCTCGATTTTACCTTGCTTTCAGCGGGTTCGGCTCGGCCCAGTTCTCTAAGAATCGCCAGACCTGGGGCACCCGGATTTCGCAGCGAAACTTGCAATGCATCCGTATCTAGGCGGTGAAGAAGCACTTAAAGGGATAGTTGCAAGTCATTGCAACGGTTGCAATAATTATCAGTCTTGACTGCGTTTGGCCGGCAAGCTACATTGCATGCAGTGGTTTACAGTTTAGGTGAAACTGGCCCCCTCCGATGTCACCAACTCGGTAATTCCCCCCACAAATAGAAGACAGAATCCAGAAATTCTTCAAGCCTGAACGGCTTAGGTGAAACATGATCAACTCAATCCAGAAGTGGTGGGGTGCGGGTCTGATCGCACTCTTGTGCTTTGCGCCTGGCGCATTCGCTAACAGCAGTCTGACCATGACAGGTGCGGGAAACAACGTCATGGGAGGAGTGTACGTCGGTCCTTATTATGCTACGGTCAACGGAGTTGCGAATACGGCTGTGATTTGCGATGACTTTGTGGACGACAGCTACATTGGGCACTCGTGGAATTTTACGGCAAATAACTTTTCAACGCTGGGAAGCGCGCTGTGGGGAAACCAGACGAGCAATTATGAGGCGGCGGCTTGGCTGACTGTGCAGATGCTCGCTTTAAACGGGAACCCAAACAACGCTACGCAGGTGGGATATTTGTCCTACGCGATCTGGTCGCTGTTCTACAAGGGTGCGCTCAATGGCTTGAGTCAAACTCAAGTGGATGGTGTGAACGCATGGCTGGGCGAAGTTCCGTCGAATTTGACGCCTGGTCAGTTCGCCAACTTCGTGATATTGACGCCGCAAGGCTGCACTAACGGACCGGGGTCCTGCCCAGGGCAGGAGTTCTTCATGACGGTGCCCGAAGGCGGTTCCGCTGCGATGTACTTGCTTTTGGCAGGACTGTCATGCTTCGGGGCGATGTTGTTTCGTCGCCGGCGCCAGGCAGCCGCCTCGGCGTCCTTCTGAAGCCAAGGCTTTGACAAGAGTTTGTTGCTGTAGAGACGTAGCTAGCTACGTCTCTACAGAATACTTAGTCGCCGGTTCCCGATCTTTGCCAGCCAGGATTCGTCAGTTCGATCGAGCGCGGGGGATTTTCTGTTTGCTCGTGGTCATCGAGATTCCTTTCGCTCCCGGCCAATAGGTCTGGACGCAATGTCCAACTCGGGGACCATGCAGCAAAACGCGGCAATCCAAAGCGCTGCCACAAGGAACGCTCTCTCGGATACGGCAACGACGCGACGGCCTTTTTGCGCTGGTTGAGCTCAAACCAGCGAAGGTAATTGCGGACGACGCTTGGCAGCGTCATTTGTATCGCTGCGGAGAAATTCTGTTCCGCCATCCGACGCTGCTGCGCCGGACTCTGCAGTATTCCGGAGATTTGGTCGGCGAGATCTGTTGCGTTCCCCACCTTGTAGAAATTCACTGCCATATCTTCGTCCGTCGCCATATCACGCAAGTCGGCGATGTCCGCGCATACGATCGGAACTCCGTACTCGCACGCCTGATGGGCGGGGCCGCTGGATCCGGTTGCCGAATCGTAGGGCATCACGACCACACTGGTCGTGCTGAACAGGTCGGGTATGGCTTCTTCCGGTACATATCCCCGGAACTCCACTCTTGAGCCCAGATTGTGGGAGTCGCGAATCGATTCCCAATAGCCAGGTTTGGTATGGTGATTGGATCCGGCGACGATCAGCTTGGCATTCGGGACTTTCTTCAGGACGGCGGGAAAGGCTTCTACGAGCGTCTCGAGGCGTTTGTAGGTGCCCCAATGGCCAATCGCTAGCACGCGATGATCCGGATTACCCCGTTTGGAGAAATCCGGGGAACTCGGACAAGGCGCGAAGGTGCCATGCGATCCCAATAAAACATTCTCAGCGGAGTACTTTTCAATGAGCGTGCGGCGATACCCGGAAAGCAATACGGACACGGAATTTGCCTTCAGCAGCGCCCTGGTAGCAATGTCGCTGCCGACGCGGAACATCTTTTCCTGGCGGACTCCGGCTCGGGCGAAATCGACGTGTTCGATGATGTGATGGAGAGTGATGTGGGTGTAGCAGCCGAGGGCTCGAGTGAGCGCCGGGACACAGAGTCCCCCAAAGGCGGCGACCGGGTGATCTTGAGTTGCAAAGCTGGAGAACACGAGATTGAACCACACCACATCTGGCTTTATTTTCGAAATGGTGTTCAGCAAACGTACCGGGGTCGAGAGGCTGTTGAACTTCCAGCAGCGGATTACGTCGAAGCCCGGCAATTCAGGCTGTTGGCTCGCCTTTATTGGGTTCCCGTCCTGATCGGTGGCAAATTCATAATCGGTCAGTTCGTCGGCCAAAATGGTCAGGCTGATACGAGCATTGCGCTGAAGTTCGCGCGCAATGTAAAACGCGTACTCGTTCAACTGCCGGCCGCTAGGAGGAAACGTCGCAACTAAACAGATTTTCATCGGATTCCAATCTCAAAACAAATCAATGCGCACATACGGTCTGAACTGCTGGTTCTGCCCGCCGGTAAAATTGTAGAAACTCTGCTCCGCCATTCCTGCCGAAAAACGAATCGGATATTTCAGTTCAACTTGCCCACCCTGGTCTTTGAACCCGTGGTGAATTGGCATCGCATACGAAACTGAGAAGCCAGTCTGCACCGCGTCGTAAACATGGAAACCCATGTTCCGGGAATAAGCAGCTGAAGCCTGCAGACTCCAGTTGCGCGTTGGCGAAAACTGAATGCTTCCAGCAGGACGCAGCGCCTGGGCAATGGCCCAATTGGTTTCTTCAACGCGCCAGGCCCGGAGGTCCTCTGCCAGAACTCTGAAGTTCAGCCGCTCGGAAACCTTACGTTCGATGCCGATATAAGCGGAGGTGTAATAAAACTCGCGGATCACAGGGAAAAATTGTTCATCGCGAGCCCCCCATCCTGTTACCAGCGCGGTCTTGCCCCAGGGCCGCCCTACACGGAAGTCGAGCGCACCCGCCAGATCGCGCGAACTCAGGTTGCTTAAGGTGAACGGTCCCGCTTCACGAATGGCGTAGCCGCTGACCGAAACCATATTGAAAAATGAACTTGTTGTCATGTACACAAACTGTCGAAACAGATTCTGATTCATCTCCACCGGAGATAACGAGTCCCTACGAATAGTTTCCTGGATTCCGGTGTTAAAGGTGAATACATTGTTTCCCAGATGAAACGAGGGATTTAAACCGATGTTAAAAGAGTAATCAGTTGTGTCGCGGTTGACGATTTCGTCCGCACTGGGCAACGAAATTTGCCCACGAGCGTTCCGTATTTGAAAGAACCCGCTCACATCCGGTAAGTTGCTAAGGTGAAGATGGTATGCGCCGGTCCATTGCGTCTCGAGTGAGGAACGCGGGGGCGGCAGCAGTGACTGACGGCCCGGTAGAGGATGGGGGACGTCCAACTTGGCGTCCAACGGATAAACCGTTGTGTCTTCGAAAATAGGCGCCACCGAAAAATCCGAGAGAAAACTCACTCTGCGGTTGAGCCGGAGTCCTTCGTTCGCCGCCGCCTGAAGCATATCTTGCTCTGCAGTTTGATCTTCGCCGGCAGCGTTTTCAGCCTGAGCAAAGGCCGTAAGCGCTTGGGTGTTTTGATGTTCCTGGCGGAGCACAGCGGCCTTGGTCAGCAGGAACTGATAATTTGGTTCGCTATCGGCTGAACTACTGATTGCTGACAGCTGGTTGTTGGCCCTGGTGGTGTCCCCTAGCGCCAAGTAGGTATTCGCTAGACCAATCCGCACGGATGTATCGGGGGCGCCCGCTGCCAGAGCAAGTTGAAGGTAGCTCTGCGCCAGTTGGTACTCGTGAAGATTGAGGAATACGTCCGCGGCCTCCATCAACTGCTCGCCCGTGGGTGGCAATGTCTCTCCGGTGTGAGCTTCCATCAAAGCTAATGCAATTTGTCGTTGAGCGTCGGCACCATGATCTTGACTTGCCATCAGCCGGGCGATTGCGAGACGTACATTCACGCGGTCACTGTTCGGCGCATTGAGTGCCCTCTCAAAGCGCTCCATGGCACCCTTCTCGTCCCCCAGCGCGCTTAGCGCTTGGCCAGTGGAAACAAATACAGCGCTCGTTCCTTTTTTCGAATCCTTGTTGGGGGGCATCGACTGGGCTTTTTGCTCGGCCAGTTGCACGTATTGCAGAGTTTGATCGCGCTCGTGCAGTTCTGCGGAGGAGCGCGCAAGTTCTGCATAAATCACGGGATCGTCGGGCGAGAGAGTCCGCGCAGCTTGCAATTCATCAATTGCTTCGTGGTACTGGTGCAGGCCATATAGCGTATCCGCCAGTGCGAGGTGAAGGCCTGCGTCATTGGGCGACATCTTCAGGGCTACGCGATACTCGCTAGCTGATTTCATCAACATTCCGTTTTGCCCATACGCCGTGGCGCGAATCAGGTGGACGGGAAGGGAATCGCCCATTTCTTCTTCCGCCAGTTGCACTTGTCGCAGCGCTACACGGGGACGATGCATGTCGAGACTGACATAAGCGAGTCCGAGATGAGCTTCGCCATTCTTAGGTTCGAGTTTGAGGGCTGCTTCGAAATCTGAAGCGGCTGCTTGTGATTGATGGAGATCTTTCAACACATATCCGCGGTTCACGTAAGCGGTGGTTACGTTAGGGTCTCGATCCAGAGCCTCGGTGAAATCTTTTTGCGCCTGCTCCAATTGTCCAGCCTGCTTGTGCACATACCCGGCCAGCAGTGGAATGTCTGGCTCCTTTGGCAGTATCTGGTCGTATTGCGAGGTTAATTGAAGCAGTTCGTCATACTTCTTCAGATTGAGCAAGTCGTAGCCAAGATAGACAACCACATCCCTATCCCTGGGAAGTTGCTTGATCGCTTCGCGGCCGATGGCTGCGGATTGCTCATAGTCGCCCTTAAAGCTGAGGTACCTCTCTTTCTCTCTCATGACGTGAGGTTCTTGGAGCATTTCATCGTTTGCGCGGCTCAACCACTCCCCTGCCAGAGGATAGTGGTGTGCTTCGATGGCAGCGTTCATGCCGCCGGCGACGATCAAAGCATTGGCGGGGGCGAGTTCGTAACCTTTCTTGTACGAGGCGTCAGCTTTCGCGAAATCCTTGCGCGCGGCGTACATATCGCCGAGTGCAAGGTAGGGGATGTACAAAGTTGGATAGGCTGCCTCGAGCTTCTGGAAGTATTTCTCGGCGTCCTGGTCATGGCCCGATTCGCGCGACACATAGCCCAGCGAAGTGAGGGCGTACCGATTCACAGGATCAATCGCAAGTATCTTTTTATATATGGCAATTGCGTCGTCGGGGCGGCCGAGCTTTGCCAGCAGATCCCCGCTAAGTTGAAGACTGTTGGGATCCTGGGAGTTGATCGCCAGCGCTTCGTTAATGTCTTTTCCGGCACCATCGAGGTCCCCTGTGTTTAATTTGACCAGGGCTCTGAGACGGAGAAATTGCGGTCGGCTGAGTCCACGATCATCCATCGCGTTGATCTGCGTCTGGGCGATTTCGAGTTGCTGATGCGAAGCATTGTCATCCTTCAAACTCTTGTAGAGTTCCACGAGATTCATGTGCAGCTGAATTCCGTATAACGGTCCCTCTACGGGGTTTTCGGGTAAATGAGCCACGGCCGCGGTGTACTCGCGAACGGCTTCCTCAGTGTGTTCCTGCAGACGCGCAATCTCCCCCAAGACAGCGTGCAGACGATAATGTTCGGCATCGATGGCCTTTGCACGTTGCAGAAAGGGCTTCGCATGATCGATTGAACCGCTACTCACTTGGGCCTGGGCTGCGGAAAGCTGCAAAGCCAAATCGGACGGTGCGGCATTGGCTGCTTGGGCGTAAAGCTTCGCGGCCTCCTCTTGCTTACCGCCGAGTTGGTAGGTGTACGCGAGTTCGGCTTTTACATCCGGCTTCGGATTGTGGATTGACTTAAGCGCGGCAATGGCTGCGGGATAGTTTCCCGTCTCGCGGTAGTAGCCTGCGAGCGATCGTTGGACCTCCGGATTGTTCGGGTCACGCTGCTTTGCCAACTCAAGATAACGGTTTGCCTGATCGAACTGCTTCAGATGTTGGTAAGAGAGCGCCAATAGCAATTCTGACCGGGTAGAGGGGTGTTCCCGTTCCGCGCGCCCCAACACGTTGATAGCGGCATCGTAATCTCCGGACCGCATGTGGAGCTCCCCGAGCAGCACCGCATCATTGACTCGCTTTGGATCGGCAGTCAGCACCTGATTCAATAGATGCATGGCTTCATCGGTTCGAGACATGCTGCTGTAAGTTTGAGCTAGACCGGAGATGCCATCCAGCGAGGAAGGATTCAGGTGAAGACCTCGATTGTAGGAATCTACGGCGACCTGGAACTTTCCGTCCAGTCGCGCCGCGTAACCCAGAAGGAACCACAACTGAGGATCGTTCGGAGCTCCCTGCGCAGCCCGCTGTGCGTAGTCGACCGCTGCAGCGAAATCACGATTTTTCAGCGCCTGTTCGGCGGCGCGGGCGAGACGTGCATTTTGAATATTCGACCCCCAGCCCAATTGCTTGTTGGGAGATTTCTCGGAAGATGGCGTTTGATCGGTCGCATTGCTTTGCGGTTTCTGTGAAGAACCGTCCCCGACTTTATACGTTTGGGCCCGGACCAAGCAGGCCAGGGCTCCGATCTGCACACACACAAGCACGATCTTCAGGCGCCCCAACGCTGAGCTCAAAGTCTCACCACCAAGTCAATCGATTCCAAGGCTCTTCGATTCCGAAACCGCCCCAGACGTTGGCTGCATTCTGTTCGGTAAGTAACAGTAACGGTCGGGCTAGTGCAACCCGAAATAGGAGCGTGGAATCCAAGACTTCTCGGGAGGTCGCTGTGCATAGAGTTGAATCTGTTGCACCTACCACGCAGCCGATACCGCTGAGCATGATTTTTCTGGCGGCTCTGGCAGTTCACTCACCGCTATTGCTCATGAAGCTGCCACTGAAGACGTATGACGCGAACTTCCACATTTTCTTCGCCTCGCATTACCTCCACAATTGGTTCGATCCATGGAATCCAAAGTGGTATGCAGGCTTTTCACAGACTACGTATCCTCCTTTGCCGCAGCAGTGGCTGGCGCTGGTATCGCGGGTCATCGGCTTGGACATGGCATATATGGTGGTTCAGTTCGTCGCCATTTTGCTTCTTGCGCTGGGCGTCTATCGCTTCTGTTTGCTTTGGGTAGATAGGCGCGCCGCGTCGTTCGCCGCGCTGGCCAGTGTGTTTCTTGGTTCCGAGAGTTTCCTGGTCTATTCCGCAGGCCAGTTGTCGACGACGTTTGCCGCCCCGCTTTACTTGAATGCACTGCCTTATCTTTACACCTGGGTTCGGCACGGCAATTGGCGGTCGTTTGTTAAAGGTGCGGTACTCTTCGTAGCAGCCGCGGCCGCCCATCACGCCACGCTGCTGTTCGGATCCTTTCTGTTCGCGGTGCCGGTTCTAGTATTGGCTTTCTTGGACCGCCAGGATGGCGAACCAATTTCCACTCCAGCCTTCCTGCTTCGCGCGGGGAGCATTGCACTGCTGGTTGGGGCTGCAATCGCGGTAGTCCTTCTGCCCTTCTGGATTGCGCTTATTCACTATCCGGTCACGCAGGTTCCAATTCCGCATCCCAGTCGCGCCAATTACATATTGAGTCCGGAGTGGGGCTTGAACTACTTCGTTATTCCTTACGGAGCCCTGATTCTTGCCCTGCCGTTCATCTTTTTCCGGGGTTCTTCGAACGCGCGATTGCGACCGTTGTTCCTCGGCTTCTGGCTCGCATTCATGGTGGGCCTCGGTGGCACAACCCCGGTAGGCCGGCTAGTGCTTGGCCGCGCTTTTGAAGTGCTGACTATGGAGCGCTTCAGCTACTGGGCAACTTTGCTGGCACTACCTTTCGTGGGACTCCTGGCGGAAGAACTTGTCGACCGATTTCGCGGGCGGGCGGTCATAGGCCTAGCCATCGCAGCAACGCTGAGTTGCGCGCTGGCGGTAGCGTGGGCCACGTATCACCCGGCGGACGCAGTGGACTTTAACGTGGACTCTACAGCCGCGTGGCTCAATCGTGACGGCCATGACAAGTATCGCTATGTAACTCTTGGTTTTGGCAACAAGATTTCGCGACTGGCCGTCCTGACGGACGCCAGCAGCGTGGACGGTGAATGGAATTCCGGCCGTATGCTGCCCGAACTGACGCAGCACGGGGCCGGGGCGCTCACCAGTTCCAAGTACTTTGGCAAGTCTGGAATTGACGCACTCAACGCAATCCTTCACCACGCAGATCGTTACGGCCTGAAATGGGTGTTCCTGCGGGATCCGTACTACGAGCCGCTTTTGGTTTTTGCAGGCTGGCGCAAAGTGGATGACCTGGAAGATAAAACCATCACGATTTGGAGCAAAGAAGATGTGCCGCCGGCGACACCGGTGAATGCGCCGCAGATCCCGCCTCATTGGCAGGGCCTGCTGTGGGGCATTCTGCCTATCTCGAGCAGTATCCTCGCGATGCTGCTTGCGCTCATTCCGGAAAAACAATGGGATAAACGGCCGGCCGTCGCGCCTTCGTCGGCCCACGAGGACCTTGTTCTCGGGAGGATGATCTCGTGACCAGTGGACGTCTCCTAGCTTTCATTGTTGCACTTGCGACAGTCGCGCTCATTGTTGCGGGTACGCTTGGCCACGTTCAATCCGCACTCGCCATGGCTGGGGCCGGCACCGGCTCCGATCGGCTGCGTTCTTCTTCATCTCCGCAGGTAGCTGTCGAAAACCTGGCGGATGAAATCGCCCGTCGGGATTGGGATACGGCGTACTCCAATCTCGCTAACAAGAGCGAATTCACAGAGACGGATTTCATACGCGACTTGGCCGGAAGTTATCCCAGCCTTCGCAGTCATGCGAGCCTCGACAGCTTCGATGTTCGTCCGCAGCACGCTTCTGCGGACGACGCCCAGGTTCGACTCAACTTGCGCTGGTCCACCGTTGTGGGCATGTTTTTGGATACTCGTGACTTGCGGGTTACAAAGACAGGGGGCCGGTGGGCCGTGGTGTGGCCCATCGTGAAGGAACCTCACGTACCGCCACAAGTGATTCCAGTGAACTATTTGCGCTGGGACGTGATCTACCGCGGCGCAGGAGATGACTGGGGAGCGCAGGATGTCGAGTCCCCGCATGTGCGCATCGTCGACATGCATCCTGTGGATCGCGGCGGAGGGGTGGTCATATTGGGTGAACTTCTGAATGAAGACGTCGTTCCCGCCTTTGTGACGGTCAAGGCAACACTCCTTGCGAAAGATGGGTCAGCGATCGCGACGGAAGACAGCTTCGACAAGATTTCTCACATTCTGTTGCCCCGGCAAGTTACGCCATTCCTCATCCAGTTTCACAATATAGCGTTGTCGCAGGTAGACAGCGTACATATGCAACCGGCATCCACTCTGGTCGCGGCGTCGGCGGACCCGGTGGTTGAAATAGAAGATCAGCACCTGAACGCGGGGCCCCAACCGTCGTTGACCGGAAAGCTGCTTAACCAGAGCGGTCAGGTGGTGAACGTAGCGCATGTTCTGGGGACGTTCTACGACAACAGCGGCCAGCTGATCTGGGTTTCGGACGGGTACATCGAGCGTGCGTTACTGCCCGAGACGCCGGTGGCGTTCGCAGTTTCGGTTCCCCTGGACATCGCCAGTAGAGTTAAGACGGAGCGGGCGGTCACTACGACATATAGCTCGAACCGATTCCAATGAAAGCGAAACTCATATTCTGGCTCGGAGTGATTTGGGTTGCGAGTACGCAACTGGCGATGGCCCAGATCAATTTGCGCTTGCCTAAGACAGTCGAGGCGGGCGTGGCGTTCTCGATACAGACTGCGGGTAGCGGCAAAGCAGTCCTATACATCGTGGGACCCGCGCAAGTGTTGCGACGCGATGTGGAATTGGGAGAAACGACCTCCTTCGCGGCTGGGGATCTCCATAATGCCGGTCACTATCTGGTCGTTCTGGTGGGATCGTCCTCCACAGAAAACGGCGCGTTCGATGTCACCTCCGCACATCAACCCACGGCCTTGAGTTTTATTGCTAAGCCCTCTCGCCTTCCCGTTGATTTGCACGATGGCATTAGCGGAGTTGCGTATGTCTTCGACACCTTTCAGAACCTTGTCATGCAACCCACGCAGGTGTCGTTCCACTTGGCAGGCGTGGCAGGCGCTCCTCAGACACGAACGGTGCCTACGCACAACGGCCTTGCCTGGACCAAGATGGATTCCGCATCCAAAGAGGGCGCTGCTCAGTTCGTAGCTCAAGTTGGAAATGTTTCCGATACACGGGTGATCCAGCAGGTTCCGGGGGATCCGTGCAGATTAAGAATGAACGTGCGGCCGTCAGGGCAGAGACTTGCGCTCGAAACGGAACCGGTGCGCGATTGCAGCGGCAATGCCGTACCTGATGGAACCATCGTCACCTTCACCGAAATGTACATCGGCGGTGAAGCTACGGTGGATGTACCGCTGAAACGCGGGATCGCTCGGACTGAAATGCCGGCTTACAAAGGCGCGACAATTTCCGTCGCAACCGGAGTTGTCATGGGCAACGAGATTCATTGGGGAAAAGAATGATGAAAAGGACTGGGCAAGGACGAACGGTGTGGAAGCCTCTTCTATTTGTATGCTCGGTCTTGGCCACGCTATTGATGTGGGGATCGGATCAGCCTGCGGTGCGCGTAGCGCCCACGGATTCCGTTGGACCGCGGACTCTGGAAAAGGAAACCGCCACGGCGGTGGTTCGTGATTATTTGCAAGCCTGGCAGAGCCTCAGCGGCGCACTCGATCAGAACCGACCCGATCTGCTGAACCGTGACTTCGTGGGGACAGCCAAAGAGAAACTGACAGACACAATTCAGGAGCAAGCAAAACTAGGGATTCAAACGCGTTATCAGGATGGAAAGCACGAGATTCGATTGGTTTTTTACTCGCCCGAAGGCCTTTCTATCCAACTTGTGGACACAGTGGAATATGACGTGCAACTCATCGACCACGAAAAGCTTCAGACAACGCAGCATGTTCGCGCGCGCTACGTTGCAGTCTTAACTCCGACGGAAGTGCAGTGGAAGGTGCGCGTCTTCCAGGCAGAGTCCGAATGACGGGCCTGTTTCGAACTCTCGGAGACAACGAGAGTCGACATGGTAAAAGGCGGCTAGTGAAATGGTTTTGATGGCTAATTCAAGGAGCCTCACATGATTTCTGTGGTCGTGCCTATTTTTAATGAAGAGGAACTCATACGTTTATTTCACGCCGCGGTTACCGATGCCATGAAGAACCTGGGCGAAGCCTGGGAGGCAGTCTATGTAAATGATGGCTCCAGAGACTCATCTCTTTTACTGCTGCGAGAACTGCAAGCCGAAGATCCGCATGTGGTGGTGGTAGACCTCTCGCGTAACTGGGGACATATGGGCGCGATCTCTGCGGGTCTGCAAACCGCCCGTGGCGACGCCGTTGTGTTGATGGACGGCGATTTCCAGGATCCCCCGGAAGTTGTGCCACAGCTGGTGGCTGCTTGGCGCGGGGGTGCGCAAGTCGTAACCGCAGTCAGACGAAGCCGGCAGGAACGGCGGAAGGTTCTTGCCAAGCTCTTCCCACTTTTCTATAGGGTGCTCGGAGCACTCTCTGACTTTCCTATTCCGCTCAACGCGGGAATTTTCGGTCTCCTGGATCGACAAGCCGTTGATTGCATTAACTCGTTGCGGGAAGGGAATCGGTATCTACCGGGACTGCGAGCCTGGGTAGGTTACAAAACTGGAATCGTTTATTACGATCGGCAGGATCGTGCAGGTGGCGATGGCAAACTCACATTCTTGAGCCGGATAAAGTATGCGATGGACGCGATTACGAGTTTCAGCTACAAACCGCTCCGGCTAAGTTTCGTATTAGCGGGGCTTTCCATTTCTATGGCTGGCATCCTGGCGATCTCCAGCATGTTTGCGAACGGTTCCATGAGTCCTCTGGGATTCGGAGTGGCTTCCGCGATCTTTTTTGTGGGATCGCTTGTGCTGCTGTCTCTAGGCGTGCTTGGCGAGTATCTGGGTCGGGTATATGACGAAGTCCGCAGCCGGCCGCTTTCGATTATCAACAAAGTGTATTATGCGTCGCAGTTGGACTCTGTGCAGGTAGCCATTGGCCGACAGAATGGCGATCGGGAAAGGGTGTACCGGCTAGCTTAGCTCGCTCCCGTTAAGTTCAAACGCAGGCCGCGCACAAGTAGGTGCGCGGCTTTCTTATTTGCAGAGAAAAACCGTCATTGCGTCCGGCAGGCTTATTGCCCAACCCGCGATTGAGAGTCGGAGCCGCACTTGGCCAGCCCGCGCTCGATTGCGGTGCCCTCTTCGTAGTCGTTCCAGGTGGCAATTAATAGGAAAGGCAATGGCTGATCTGGCGGATAATAGTCGTGCCAAAGCTTCATGGTGTCGGCAAAGGTTTCGCCACACCGCTGAGATATATGTCGGTTAAGGCTCCAAGAGGCCTTGCTGTCGTCGAAACCCGCCCAAGCCGCTCCTACCGCAACCTTGTCAGGATAGGTCGAACGCATTTTGCGATAGAAATCACGAAGGTAGTCTTCCCCCCAGTTGCTGCCGTCGGCGGCCCACCCCTTTTTCCCAGGATTGACCCATGCGTAAAAACCATCAAATGCTGCCGCGAAAGGAGTCGAGCGATTTTCGTAGATAAGCAAGGGCGCTGGGTTCCACCGGTCGGTGGCTTCGCGTACCCGGTTCCAGTCGGTGTGCCCTCCCTTGGGAAAGATGAAGATCACGGGACGGTCGTTGTACGTGAGATAAGCCTGATGCCCAGGAGCATTCGGGGAAAGATAGCTTTCACGGAACTTATCGAAAGACGTAAGCGCGTCGTCGGTCGCCTGGGCACTTTCATAGTCCGTTTCGTCATACATCATCGAAACGTGAAAGTTCTTCTCGGCGGCGATGGTTTGCATCAGCGCATAGGCATGATCCAGTAAGGGTTCGCGATCGCCGTACCAATCCACCACGAAGCCAGAAATTCCAAAGGCCTTGGCCTGTTCAATCTGTTTACGTATCACTGCAGGATCTTGCGATGAATAGCCGACGGAGATGTGCCTAGGATGCCCAAACCAAGGCTCGTAAACGGCCAACAACTGCGGCGAAGCCTCGGTCGCCGGAATACCTTGCTGCAACGTCTGGCGCAGGCCGGGATGAGTGCATCCCTCCAGCAGCAGAACAAACAACAACACCGAAATCACCCGGTAACGATTCATCATAGGGGATGCTGATCTCGGTATTAGAGTCGAGAAGAGTACCTTGGGTTGTCGCACAGCTGAGGCAAGTAAGGGGCTTAAACCTCGGATTCACAAGCAGCCTGATGAGTCGTTTCCGCATCTGAATGGCTGCCAAGGAGGAAAACCTGCCAGAGTTTCGCGGTAGCATGAGCCGAGCGCTGCGAGACCTGAAATGGTTACCCATTAGTTTCTACCGTTTGGTTAGCTGGAGCCTTAGGAACGTGTTGAATGCGCTGAAGCCGGAATCAAAGACTTTGCAGGCACGCGTTCTTTCTGGCAGTTTCGTTTTGCTCACCGGTTCGGGTTTAGTCACCGCGATCAATTTCGCGTACAACATCGCAGTCGCGCGATTTCTTGGTCCCACAGCCTTTGGTCATGCCACCGCGGTTTACACCCTCCTCATCCTCATCTCGGCCGTTACGCTTTCCTTCCAGATAGTTTCCGCCAAAGTTGTGGCGCAGCAGAGTTCTCTGGAGGGGAAAAGCGCGGTCTATCGAGGATTCCACAAGGGCGCATGGAAGTGCGGCATCGTGGTTGCATTGCTGTTGCTGCTGTTCCAGAAAACAATTGCGGGCTACCTCAATTTGCCGAGCCCCATGCTGGTTGTCCTGCTCGCAATAGGAGTAGCTTTTTACGTTCCTCTGGGAAGCCGCCGAGGCTACATTCAAGGCGCATATGGTTTCGATCGGCTCGCCACTAATCTGGTCCTGGAAGGGCTGGTGCGGCTAGGCGGATCTCTCCTGTGCATCAAGCTAGGCTTCGGAGTTCGTGGTGTGATTGCGGCGAATGCTGCGGCAGTTGCCGTGGCTTATTTCGCCGCTGCACCTAAACTGGCGCCCGTGGTTCCGACTGAGCTACATCTACCTGACGCGTTTCGTGAGGCACTGCAGGCAATCGTCTTCTTTGCGGGGCAGGTGCTGATCAACAATTGTGACATTGTGCTGGTGAAGCATTTCTTTCCTTCTACAGCGGCCGGCTTGTACGCGGCGGTGGCATTGGTCGGTCGTGTGGTGTTTGCATTCTCCTCGGCGGTGATAAATACCATGTTTCCCCTTATGGCAGGCAGTCGCAGTGAACAGAGAAAGGGCCACAGCGTCCTGGTAATTTCGTTACTGCTCGTGTTAGGGATCGGCTCAATCATAGCTCTCGGCCTTCGGCTGGCCCCGGCCGGGATTTGGACTGCGCTCTTCGGCTCGCAGTTCTCCATCGCGGGGAAATACGGTCTTCCGTATCTACTGGCCTTGTACGCAGCCACCACGGTCGTTTACTGCCTGAGTGTTGTGATTATTGCTTACGAGATGTCTTACAAGATCGCGAACACCAGTTGGGTACAGTTGGCCTTCAGCGGTGTTCTCTTCGCAGGGATTTGCCGGTTCCACTCATCTCTGCAGGAAGTTATTTGGATACAACTGGTGCTGATGTTGGCTCTGCTCATCGTTCTCGCCGTGCCGTTCCTGTGGAAGATGCTGATGAACTCCGAGGATTTCGAAATGCCGGCGGTGGCGGCCGCGCGGGGGATAAGAATAATCGGCCGGGTTTCGGAAGACGAAGTCATCGCGGAGTTTCTGAAAAGCGACTTTGAGAACCCTGCATTCGACGACTACCAGGAATCTTTGCGTGAGCTGGTAATGAAACCGCGTCTCGATGACGCCGGAGAAAATGCAAAGCGACGTGCCTTATTGTTTATTCGGCATCTTCCTTTGTGGAGAGAGCTGCCCAAGGGTACGGAATGGTTCGAGGTGGAAATCCGGCCCGCCGATTTGAGTCAGGTTCGGGTATTTCCACGCGCCTTGTGGCGAAAACTCGCGCGCGGCAATTTCACCATCACCGAAGTAGCGGAACGCATTCGTACCTGTCGCAGCCGGGACGTCGCGTTAAAGACATTTCTGTCAAAGATTTCTTCGCTGCGCGATTGGCTGGGTAAACAGAGTGAACCGGGAGCGGTGCTTCTGATTGGCCTTAACGAGAGCGAACCGCTTACGATTCTGGATGGAAACCACCGCCTGGTAGCGGCAACCCTGACCTCGCCGGAAGCCATGCAAAAGCTCCGCTTCCTCTGCGGATTGTCGCCCAGGATGGCCGAATGCTGCTGGTACGAGACAAATTTTGCAACCCTTTGCCGGTATGGTGCGAACCGGCTGACCAACCTGGTGCATGATCCCGAAGCTGAACTCGAGCGACTTTTGCAGAGCTCATAAATGAATGAAACTTCATACTTTCGCACTAGTGTAAAACCTGCACCTCTATACAGGTAGCACTGGATAGACCCTGGACCGCTGGGATTATAGATTAAGCACTGTGTACAGAACCGTGCTTCCTCCCGCCGGGACGAGAGTGCGGCATTTTGGAGCCCTGGTGAATTGACATGATAAGTGGAAGACCTGTGCTGGTGAAGCAATTGCCCGAGAAGTTGAGTCTGGTAGAAGGCCATAATTTCTTTCTAGAGGTGGAGCCCTGCCTGAAGACCGATCGTCCGCGAGTTGTGTTTGATTGCTCCAGAGTCCGCCACCTTGATAGTGCCGGGATCCAAGTGCTCTTACAATGCCTGGAAGAAGCGATGAAGCGGAATGGCGATGTCAAACTTGCGGCAGTCCCTTCAGCGGTAACGTCAGTTCTTGAGCTGACAAAAGTAGATAGTTTATTCGAGGCTTTTGACAATCCCTCAGACGCGGTAAACAGTTTTTACCACTCTCCGGTGCACGCATTTCAGCCACTGCTACAACCAGAGTATCCCACTCCTGCATCCGAGAGTGTGGCGTAAAGCGGCCAATAATTGTCGGGGGAGGGGCTGATGCGACTGATTGCCGGCAGTCTCGTATTGTTGTTGTTTGTTCCATTCGTTTCCGCGGCGCCACTACCAGGGCAAGATCAAAATCAAGCCCCCGCCGGACAAGGGGGAGCGGCGCCGGTTCAAGTCCAACCATCTCAGCCTGAAGCTTTTCCCAACAGTCCAGGGTCGTCGCGTCCGCAGGCAGGCGAAAACAACACGCAGTTTAGTGCCCAGCAGACACCCTCAGGACAGCAACAAGCCCAAGAGCCAGTGGGTACAGCCGCGGCCGGGTCGGTAGAGACTACAGGGGTCGCAGCTTCGAAACCGGCCGGAGCGGCCATTGCGCCGGCAAAGCAGAGGCGCACCCGGTCTTTCTTGATCAAAGTCAGCGCTATCGTCGGCGCGAGCGTTGCGGTTGGAACTGTTGTGGCCCTATCCAGTGCTAGTCCGAGCCGGCCGCCTGGCGCTCGCTAGATACTCCGCCGGAAAAACTACATTTTATGAGTGCAGTGAACAGTAATCGGCGCGCCAGACTTGTGAGCTTTTCAGGTATGGACGGTGCCGGCAAGAGCACGCAGATTGAACTGCTGCGTGACCGGTTGAACCGGGCTGGCTTCCGAGTATCACTGGTTGCTTTCTGGGACGACGTGGCGATGCTGACGGGCGTCCGCGAATTCAGTGGTCTTACCTTGTTTAAGGGCGAGAAAGGGGTTGGGTCCCCGACCAAACCGGTCAACCGCCGGGACAAGAATGTCCGGTCCTGGTACATGACGGTTGTGCGGTTTGGGCTTTATTTTCTGGACGCCATTTCGCTCTGCTTCGTGGCTGCAAAACAACGCAGAGCCGGTGCCGGTGTAATCATCTTTGACCGATATCTCCACGACGAACTTGCGAACTTGAACCTTAACAATGGGTTCTCGCGTATCTACGCCCGCCTGCTCCTGGCAATGACCCCGCAGCCAGACGTCGCTTATTTATTGGACGCGGACCCGGTGCAGGCTCGAGAGCGCAAGCCCGAGTACCCCGTCGACTTCCTTCATCAGAATCGCGCGGCCTATTTGACTCTCAGCAAGATGGCTGGGCAAATGACCGTGATTCCTCCGCTGCCAGTCGCTGAAGCTGCGCAGCGAGTCTTGGGCGAAATATCGAAGACGTTTCCTCCTGACGAATCGCAGCGCTTCTCCCTGGCCACGCAAAACATGGCTAGCGTTCCCAAACCAAGTTAACGCCTTCTTTCTTTCCCAAGCGCATCACTGTATGTTGATGCGGACTGTTGTAGAAGCCTGGGTCGATCCAGCGGCACCGCTCACGGTAACCGTAACCGGACTCAGGGCGGCAGCGCTGGGGGAAAGCGCCTGAGTTGACGTCTTACCGCCTCCACCGCAGAAACTGCAGAGGAGCGCAAGGCAGATCACGGAAAAGAGTGCTAACGCTTTGAGGGCACGTTTTTTGTCGATTCCTCCCATTAACGCGAATCCCATTATGCCGAAGCTTAAGAGATACGGATTGAAGGCTGAATTCTCTGGTTTCGAGAACGGCCGTATGAGTGACACGAAGGCTGTGCTGGTGGAAAAAGTAAGAACAGAAGTTGCACCACTGGAACCGGGCGTAACAACGGCAGGGGAGAAAGCGCAAGTGAGCCCCAGCGGGGGGTTGGAGCACGAAAGCGAGACCGCTTGATTGAAGGATCCCGATTGGGCGTTCACGACGATGCTGGAGGTAGCTTCCTGGCCAGGTGTCAGATTCACCGAGGATGGCGTGGCGGCCATCGTTAACGTCGCAGTTGGAGCTGGGGGCGGAGGCGCCGAAGCTGCGAGGCAGTTGGCGGTGTAGCGAACAACATCCGACATGTGGTTCGTCAGACTCGGTTTGCCGACCGCCTGAACGTACAAAGAGTAGTTTCCAGCGGGGAGCGCGTAATTGCACATGTCTAGAGAGTGCGAATTGGTTGCCAGATCGGTGAGCGGCATGAGGTTCTGACTGTCAGAACTGGCGTACACCGTGTAGTGATCGACAGTATTTTCGTTGCCCTTTACCGTCCACTGCAGAGAATTGCCTGACAGATTCGCCGACAGACTCACGCAGTTGTCGATCCCAGACTCCATTTCTGAACCCTCTTCGTAGTCGTTCCAGGTGACCAACTGCATCGCAGGAAGCGGATGATTCGCGCTGTAGACCTTGTTGATCTCGGCGAATGTTTGCAGCCAGGTTTGGCCGCACTGCTGTCCCATAATCCGATGCATTCCCCACGTTGCTAAGCTGTCATTGAATCCCTTGTAGGCCGCCCCCCAGGTTTGTTTGGTAGGAAATTGAGCGCCCGTCGAATAGAAATCTGCGAGGTAGCTGGCTCCGTAATCAGTGATGGTCGGAATCACCCACGAATAGGCGCCGTCACTTTCGGCGTGGCTGAAGCCAGTGTCGTTCTGGAATATGAATGCGGGGTTGCTGGATAGTGCCTGCTTCACCGCTGTCCAATCAATCTGGTAGAAAAGATCGATGTCGAAGTCCGTCACCACCGGCTGGCCATTCATCTTCAAGTACGCAGGAGAAGAGAAATAGTTTTGTTCGAGATACTGTAGTTGGGCAATAAGAGCCTGCGGCGGAGCGCAGCCATTGCAGGAGTCCCATTGGATTGCGCCGTGATCAATCATGAGGGCAAAGGTGAAACCGGGGTGCGATTCGGCTCCTTTCATTACCAATTGAGCTGCTTGATCAATCGGGTTGTTCGGCCCGTACCAAACCATGACTACGCCATCGATGCCACGGCTGATCATGTCTTCGATCTGCTGGTTGACATGCGCAGCGTCGGTCGAACTGTACCCAATGTCAATGTGGCCAGGCACGCCCCACCAGAGTTCGAGGTGGGCAAAGATTTTAGTCTGGGCACCCGGGTACAGCAATGAATGAGTGTTCACCTTGCTGATGTTGGTGGCACCCAGATTTCCATCGGAGGCTGTTTTGAAACTGCTCGACGCGCTGGTGTTGTTGGATGTTTGCGCCGCCAGGGTGGTGGTTGGATTAATTGTGAGATCTGCTGCAGAGCACATCTGAAGGCACACGAGAGTCGCTGCGGCAATAGACAAAGGGCGCATAAATATCTCCTGCGGATCGACGGGAGTGTCAGTCCATGACCCGGATTTGTAATAATTTGTCAGTTTTAGCGGGCGACTGGACGCACACCCATCCTCAACGTCAGCCAGTAGGGGCGCGTTCGCCGTCTTAAGTTGCTAATGTCGTGAAGAACTCAGGGAAGAACACGGGGCACAACACGTGCCCCGTGCTTGCTCTTCACCAGTATCCGAAGCTGAAATTGTCCAGATACGTGGTGTACGCCGACTGATTGCTGTCTCCATCCATTTGGTAGTTCACGGTGATTCCCCACCAGTTCCCTGGAGCAGAACCCGGCGCATAGTATTTGTTGATGGGATGGGTAACTCCATTCAGCGTTATTGACTGAAACAGGAGCCAGTTGTCAGATTCCCGCTGCACTTGAATCGTGAGATGGTTCCAGGCGTTGTTGATGGGATTGCAGGCTACGCCGGTGGAAACCCATCGTTGGCCGACGTTGTCCCAAATATCCCACACGTGCCCGCCCAGGATGTTGCACTGGTTGCCCCAGATCAGACCCAGCCCGTTAAAGTACATGCTGATGTCAAACTCCAGGACCTGCGTGACTCCGAGGTTCGTGGGATAAAAGTAGACGTCGTAAGTGAAATTGTGCAGGGTCGGCAGCAGCGTGTGATTACTGTCGGGCAGGCCTTGCGTGGATCCTTGGCCGATCAGAGGATTGCTCCAGAGAACGTCCGCATAAGGCTTGGTACCGCCGATATTGAACTGGGTCGCATCGCCGCTCAGCGAGGGTGTTTTGATTCCCTGGTGCATGGACCACGTAACACCTGGGCACGGATAGGAACAAATACCATAGCCGGGAGGCAACTCGCCCCAACTCTTCCATCCACCGCTGGCCTGGAGATGATCGAGTTCATGTCCCCCGCCACCTTGAACCGTGATGTCAACAGGAGTGTAAGTAGCTCCGCCACAGCGGTCCCACTCTTCCACCACGGTGTGGTGCTTTCCTGAACTGATGGACTGATAGTGATCCATCTTCGCCGCGTTTACCACGTACACCAAACTGTTATCCACGTAAATTCCCATGGACGCTACACCCTTCGAACAGGTGCTCGTCGTCGCCGTCGCCACGTAATGCACGGGCGAACTGACTGTCGCGCCGTTGGTCGGGCTGCTGACATAGACATTGGCAAACGCGGACGTGCCCAGCATCAAACAAACGCAGGCAGCAAAGCAGGCGGTCTTCATTAAAATCCTCCGGTATTTGGTTTGAAACGCGTACTTGCGGGAATCGCAAGCTCTGAATTGCCCTATGGAGTGGACTAGCCCCGACGCGATCGGGAGACTGCCCCTGCAGTTCGCTGATCAATGTTTCGATCCGGAGATTCAGCGATGTTGACGGAACAGTAATACAGGGTTCCCGGCAGGGTCAACCTGGAAATGCCTTAGAACCTACTCGGAAGTACATCGCATGCGGCTCAGCACGAAGACAACAGGTCCGGAAGTTGGCACTCGCGGCCGGTTCGGCCAACGCTTTGCCTGCAGAAACCATCTCAAGCTGGCCTGCAATGCTACAGCACCAGAAAATAGCTCGACGGCCGCAAAGCCAGCCGAAGATCCCTGCGCTTTCATTGCGATTGGTCCTGGGGCTGACGCTGATACTGAGCGGATGCCGAGGGCTTGTTGGGAACCAGGGCAATCCTTCCAATAGTTTGCAGAGCATCAATCACATCATCTTTATGGCCCAGGAAAACCGTGGCTTTGATCACCACTTCGGAGCCATGCGCCAGTACTGGGCCGCCAATAGCATTCCAGATCAAGCTTTTGATGGCCTGCCACAATTCAATCCATCTCCGGGGCCAGTTCCAACGAATCCGGGCTGCGACCCAGGATTTGCTTTTCCTCCGAATGACTGTACTGTCGACGGCAACAGCCCGCAGGTGCAGTCCTTCCACATGGTTTCGATGTGCGTCGAGAACCCGAGTCCGTCATGGAACGAAGACCACGTAGACTGGAATTTCCATAACCCACTTTCCTCCACTGCCACCCTGGACGGATTTGTCTGGACCGCGGCGCATGACGCCCGAGCGAATCAGCCGCCGTTCACTGATGTGAACGGGGTGCGTGCCATGGGGCACTACGACGGAACCGATCTTCCTTACTACTATTTCATGGCATCCCAGTTCGCTACGTCGGATCGCTGGTTTTCTCCGGTCATGTCCCGAACCCAGCCCAATCGTTTGTACATGCTGGCATCGACCTCGGCTGGGCACGCTTATCCGCTGACAAGCACCTTGCCGAACCAGACTATTTTTGATTTGTTGCAGACGGCCGGAGTTAGCTGGAAGGTCTACGTTACCGATTTGACGTACGCCACTCCCCCGATACAAGACAGCACGCTCAACATGTTCGCCACCGCCAGCAAGTATCCGAAAAACATTGTGCCAGTTTCACAATTCATGACCGATCTGGCGAACGGAACCCTGCCCTCTGTGGCATATATCGATCCCGGCTTCAGCAGCGGGCTCGACGAACATCCGGGTCTGGACGATGGCGTGCCCGGCGGAAGTGTCCAGGTGGGATCGCAATACGTTTCCACTCTGATCAATGCGCTGATGCAGAGCTCTTCCTGGCAGGATTCGGTCTTCATCCTCACCTTCGATGAGTTTGGCGGTTTCTACGATCATGTGCCGCCCCAACCCGCCGTCAGCCCGGACGGCATAAAGCCGACGGATTTGCTTCCGGGTGATATTTGTACGAAGGGAACTGGGCCGACCTGCGATTTCGTTTACACCGGATATCGCGTTCCGTTGATCGTGGTTTCGCCATTCACGAAAAAGAACTACGTGTCACATACTGTTGCGGACTACACTGCGTGGCTCAAGCTTGTGGAAACCCGTTTCAACCTCCCTAGCCTTACGAAACGGGATGCAGCGCAGATGGATATGACGGAGTTCTTCGACTTCGTAAACGTGCCCTGGAGCACGCCGCCTGTTCCTCCCGCGCAGCCAACCAGTGGGGCGTGTTATCTGAATAAGCTTCCGTAATCGATTCGTGTCATTCCGAGCGAAGCCGAGGAACCTGCTGTTTAGCTGGTGCGAGCTAAACGCGGTTCTCGAATTCGCAGAAATGTCCGCGTTTTGCAGGCGCTTAAAATGACAATAGGATTTGAAGTACGCAAAATGCCTGACTGGCATTGATGTTTATTTGATCTGATCCGCTTGTGGACTTTACTTGCTCGCCTGCGGGTTCAGGGTGACGGCGCTTGCCGAATAGCGGGTACCGTCAAAGCTGGCGGTGACTGTTACGGCTGAACCCTCGTGCACATCGCGGCTTATGACGAAGCGATCGGGATCAAAAGATATTTCGTAGCGCCGGTCGTCGGGATCAACCAGCACCATGAGCCCGCGATGGAGATCGAGAAAGGCCACGTTTCCGCTGAACACGAATGCGCTACCTGGGGCAGCGAGCACCGCGATCTTACGGGCAACATTCTGCCCAGTGTTATCGGATTGGAATTGGATGGAGATTAATGTTCCTGCTCTCAGATCACCGGAAGAAGATTCCTGACCCTGGCGAACAATTGTCGTTGCAGAAGAAACATGCAGCTTGATGGGTTCGGGAGAGAGCGAATCGCGCACCTCGAGTTCGCCTTTGCTGCGATCGTAACTGATGACCTGACCCTGGCACTCCCCTTCTGGCAACTGCGACAACATGTGGATGCTGCGCGCAAAAACTGTGGTTCCGTCTAAAACTGTCTCTACCGACACGTGATCGCCAGCGCGCAGGTCCCGCAGCGAAGCCTTGACCCCATCACGATAGACTTGAGTACGTTCGTCGAACAGAACCCTCATCGACCGTCCGCCAAAGATATTCAGAGTGAGCTGGTCACGGACTCCATCGACCTCGCGAATCGCCCCTCCAATGACGGTGCTTTTGCCGCGCGGCATGGCGGGCAGGTCAGGCAGAAAGGTTATGGGTGCTTCGAGCTTGGAGGCAATCTGATTACCAGCGTCTTGAGGATTTGAATTTCCGGACGACGGCTGCTGTGCAATCGCGACGGTGCTGAGCATGGCTACGATCAGAAAGCGACCCATTAGGACACCCTTAACCAGAACTTAGATTTCTATCGTGATCTTGGATGGCGAGACGGGACGAACAGTGGCCTCAGTATTTGTTTCCCTATAAGAATGTCGGGTTTAGCAGGCAACGTCCTCGCGGCGGGTGCATCCAATCTCAAGCTTTAAAGAGCTGTCCCCGGATACGCAGTTAGAGGTAAAGAATGTTCGCTAAACGACTTAGCTGGCTGGCAATAATTGTCGTCATTGTGGGCTTCGTGGCTCAAAACGCCCGAGCTGGGGACCTGAAACTCACTCTGCCAAAACGAAGCCACTTGACCCCCGTGCAGCGTCTTAATCGCGAGGGAGTTGACGCTATTCAGAAGCACAACTACGAGAAGGCAGAAACGCTCTTCTACCAAGCCTATCTCTTCGATCCCGCCGATCCTTTTACGCTGTACAACCTGGGCTACGTCTCGGAACTGAAGGGTCAATTGGAGCGCGCGCAGAAGCTTTATAGCTTGGCGTCCGAGCAGGCCACCGATGCAGTCATCGACCGCACCAGCGTGCAGCAATTGGAAGGCAAGCCGATGAGGGATGCATTCGGTAGCCTGAAAGATGTGACCATGCAGGTAAACCGGATGAACGTGGAAGCGATTCGGCTCTTGTCACAGGGGCGAGCTCCGGAGGCATTAGTTCTCCTGCAAAAGGCGTTGGCCCTCGATCCGCACAATACGTACACGCTGAACAATTTAGGAGTTGCGAAGGAAGCGCGAGGAGATTATGACGAGGCTCTAAAATACTATGCTGCGGCGGCAGATTCACGGTCGTCGGAACCGGTGATCGTTACGCTGAACCGGGCATGGAGAGGGAAACCGGTTAGCGAGATGGCTGCTGATAGCGAAAAAAAACTGCGAGAGCGCATGCAGAATGCAGCCACTGCGGAGGCGCAGGCCGCCTTGCTCAACGTGCGTGGAGTGTCGGCGACGAATCACAATGATTGGTCAACTGCGCGGGAAGACTTCCTCAAGGCTTACTCGTTGAATCCCAACAGCGCGTTTTCGCTCAACAATATCGGCTATCTCGCGGAGCGGGAAGGCGATCTCGAGACCGCCGAGTTCTTTTACCAACGGGCCCGCAGCGCGCAAGACGCCAGAGTCGAGGTTGGGCTTGCGACCCGGCAGTCCGCCGAAGGTATGCGGCTTTTTGCGGTTGCAGCGGATAGCGACCAGAAAGTTGACGGCGAGATCACACGTGAAAACGAAGCGAGGCGCCGGCATCCAGGCCCGGTCGAACTGAAACATCGTGACAATACGCCCGTGGTTGAACCGGTACCGCAGCCCGCCGGGCCGCAATCTTCAGTGGCTCCGGCGCCAGTTTCCCAGCCACCAGTTCCGCAGACACCCCAATAGTCCCTATGGATTCTTGCTGAATATGACCACAAATACAGCTTCTTCGTTCGCTTCGCGTCCATCTCTGACCATGCTTTCCGCGCTCCTGCTGAGCAGAGGCGACGCAGCTTCTCCGACGACTGCGGAACCAGATCTGAGCATCACCCAGATCAGCAGGGAAGAGTTCGAAGATGTGCTGGCGCTGGCCAATGCCAACCACGTAGTTATGCGCGGATTAGACGCCTTTCGTCAGGTAGCAAACATGGCCGGCGACAGTGGTCGCGCGGAATGGGCCACCGCCGCAATCGAAGCCGAGGGTGCGCGTATCGAGAACGCGCTCTCGTTTCTCCGGGAAATTTGCGATGCCTTCGGAGCGCAAGGACTTGACGTTACGGTGATCAAATCGCTGGATCACTGGCCCGACCTTGGCAGCGATTTGGATCTATATACGAACACACAACCAGACGATGTAGTGCGCCTAATGCGCCAGCATTTTAAAGCCGAAATTGCCGCGCGCAGTTGGGGAGATCGTCTGGCCAACAAATGGAACTTCGTGATTCCGGGATTGCCTGAGGCGGTTGAGATTCACATGGGCCGTCTGGGTCAAACTGGAGAACAGATTACAATCGCCCGCTCGGTGGCTCGGCGCGCCCGGATAGTCCCAGTTGGAAAGCACATGTTTCGGGTGCCGGTTGTCTCCGACCGATTGATGATCTCTACCCTGCAACGAATGTACCGCCACTTTTACTTCCGCCTATGTGACATTGTCGACAGCGCGAAACTGGCTGACGGTGGCGTCATAGACTACGAAGACCTGCGCTCTTCCGCCCAATCGGCCGGCATCTGGGAAGGGGTTGCGACCTACCTTGTGATTGTGTCCGACTACGTTAAGCGCTACCGCGGTAGTGGTCTTGATCTGCCCTCATTCGTCAGAGCGTCAGCGCAGTTCGGCGGTGATAAGCTCCACTTCCGGCGAGATTTCCTGCGGGTCCCGATTCTTCCAGAATCTGCCGCGCTCTACGCCTCCGAGCTCACAACTCTTCTTCGCAATCGCGAATTCAAGAACAGCGCCCGGCTCAGCCTGCTGCCATACCTGGCTACAGCTGCGGCTGTGGGGATGAAGATCACCGGGAGCGATAAGGGAATTTGGTAGGCTGACCATCCTGCGGAACAGCTCCGGACTAAATTCAAGACCGTTAGCGGACAGTTTCGCCGGAGTAGTATCCGCTTCGAGTGCGAACCGTTAGTTTGCGATAGCCTGGCGCCTGCGCCCTTACCTCGATAGCGCGGTAACCGCCACTTTCCCTGGGTCTGGTTGGCTTGTAACCAATGGTGTACTGACTGCGAATGTCGCGGGCCACGGTTCGAGTGATGTCATCCACTTCATCCGGGCTTTTGGGAAAGAAGGCGACGCCGCCGGTGCTGTCGGCCAGACTCTGCAGCGCGTCGATCCCTGATTGCTGGAGCTCGTCGCTGAGCAGGCCGATGGCATAAAGCGTGGGGCCGTTTTCCTGCTGCAATCGCCGCGCGGCCTGCTGCAACGTTTCCTGACTTGCATTGTCCCGGCCGTCCGTGACTACCAGCAGAACCTTGCGGTCCACGCGGGTATTGTTCTTCAAATGGACGGCGGAGGCGACAATGGCGTCATAGAGCGCCGTCCTGCCTTGTGCGGAGACCTTGTGCAGAGCCTGTTGCAGAAGGTTGATGTCGGAGGTGAAATCCTGATCGAGATAGGAGTCCTGACTGAAATTCACCACAAAGATTTCATCGTTGCTATTGCTGGCTCTAATCAGATTAAGCACTGCCTGATTCACTTTGTCACGCTTCTCGCGCATGGAGCCGGAATTGTCAATCACAATCCCCATTGCGACCGGCACGTCGTCGCGATGGAACGACGTAGTCTTCTGCGCCACTCCGTCCTCGAATACCGTAAATGCCGATTTGTCTAGATTGGTAACCAGGCGTCGCTGCTCATCGACGACGGTGGCGTGCAGCATTACTTCTTGCACTTCCTTTTTGAAAACGAAAACGCTGTCGTTGGCGGGCGCCTGGTCGTCCGGTGGTGGTGCTGTCGTCGCGCTACCACTCTGAGCCGCAGGCGAAGTATTGGGGACTGGAACTGAATCCGGATGCCCGACACCAGTTGCGCCGGTAGGCGCTGGAATCGAAGGTGATGTTTGAGCCTGGACAGTAGCGGCCACCAGCGCGAGAGAGAAGCATATGGCGACAACGGCCACGGATCGGTGCCATTGCTGGATTGCAGCAAGAATTTGGTTCCTGCTAACGTTCGCCTTTAAGCTCATAGCTGCCAGTGTTCAGAGGCCAAACCTGACCCAAGGGTTGCACCAAGTCCTGCTGATATACCACCCGGTGGAGCTTTCCAAACCCACCCTCTAAGGCAATTTGTCCAAATAGCACGGATTGCTGGTGTTCTGGTTTGGCGGCGTCGGGGGAGTCAGCCAGACCGGATTTGTAAAATCAAAGAACTCAGTCATATCGATTTGAGCCGCGTCGCGCTTAGTCAACGGAGACAGATTGAAACGCGTCTCGACGAACTTCAGAATTGCGGTGATGTCCGCTTGGTTATGTGAAACGTAATTCCGCTTCGCATAGGGCGACACTACGACCAGGGGCACACGGTAACCGGTGTAAGTAAAGTCGCAGGTCGGCCCGGTGCTTTGCGTACAAATATCTCCGGGAAGCAGATCTACCGGCTTGATGGAATCCGGGCTGACAGTGAGATACGGTGAGACGTGATCATAGAGACCTCCAAACTCGTCGAATGTCAAAACAAATGCCGAATCTTTCCATGAAGTGCTTGCCATCACTGCGTTGATGATCGAGGACACATAGGCGGCTCCCGCTTGGGCTTCGATTGGCGACGTGTCAAAATCGGATGGGTGCTCGTCCAAGCCAGCATCTGACGCGGGCTCAATCTGGACGACTTGTGGCAACGTCCCGTTTTTCAAATCATTCTCGAAATCAGAGCCTGTGCCTGGGGGGCCTATAGTGCCAATGTTATTTGGATACTGGGTGGGAATCGTTTGGCCCCATTTAAAATTCTGAACATAGCTCAAGGTCAAATAGCAAGCTGGATCGCCGTGAGGCGCGCAAACATTGCCCGGGTTCACGTAAATCTTCCAACTGATATTCGCGGCCTGCAACTCCTGAAAGATTGTCGGTTCTGTTAACAGCGCTTGGTCCTTGCTGCTGGTGCCGATGGGATAGGCATATCCCCCGGATGTGGCTGCGATCAGATACTCACGGTTTGGCTGGGTTCGCGTCATAGCCGCGTTGAACCATCGATCCGAAGTGGCGAAGTTCGAAGCCATGAAATAGTAGTAATTGAGGTCGGTGCCGTCGTAATATCCCATCGCCCGGATACCATCGCTGTCGTAGTACTTCAGGACCCTACCGTCGTGCGCTGCGGTCCAGACGAATCCATTCAAAGTGGCAGACATCTGCCCAAGAGGATCGTTGTAGTCCCAATCCACATGGCTTTCATTCCAGGACGGGCTCGGGTTCTCTATGCACTGCGTAATCAGATGGTACGAAGTAACCAAGTTCGTCGGGTCGAACATGCAGTCGGCTGGCGGCGGGTCGGCGGGATTACAGCCGGGGATAGCCGGGGGCTGTCCACCACCGGGATTAAATTGAGGCAGGCCGTCAAAGGGTTGGTCGGAATAGCCATTCTGTGCCCAATATTCTCGCATTGCGCCGAAGTAATGATCAAAAGAACGATTCTCCTGCGCCATGAAAATAATGTGGTTGATTGCGGCGATGTTTTGCGGGCTAAACGTGGCCGTCACCTGCTGATTCGCCGCGAGCGTCAGTTGGCAAGTCGACGCGTTCCCACTACAGGCTCCGGGACCCCATCCTGCGAAATTGGAGCCGGCCCCTGGGGTCTCGGTGAGAGTCACGTTAGTGCCGACAGGGAAGGACGCAGTGCAGATTGTTGGACAACTAATTCCGGCAGGGTTACTGGACACAGTGCCCGTCGCCGTCCCGTTATCGACAACGCTCACGGTTAATGTAGGCGGGGTGGTGAAGGTTGCCGTCACCAGTTGGTTCGAATTGAGCGTCACTGCGCAAGTGGAATTCATGCCACAACTGCTCACGGACCATCCCGCGAAGGTCGAGTTCTGAGTTGGTGTTTCGGTGAGCGTTACCTGGGTTCCGGCGTTAAAGGGTGCGCTGCAGGTAGTCCCGCAATTGATTCCGCCAGGGTTACTCGTGACCGTGCCCGAGCCGTTTCCCCCCAGGGTCACGCTGAGCACTGGTACGCTTTGGACAGGATTAAAGGTCGCGGCAACCTGTTGGCTCGCACTCAGCGTTACTGTGCAGGCGCTGGTGCCGCTACATCCGCCCCCCGTCCATCCCATGAATGATGAATTCGCGCCAGCGGTTGCGGTGAGTGTCACTGACGTTCCAGGGGCAAAGCTCGCGCTGCAGGTCTGTCCGCAATTGATGCCGGAGGGGTTGCTTGCAACGCTGCCCGTGCCAGTGCCGCTCAGAGTCACAGTCAACATCGGCGAGGTGCTGAAGTTCGCGGTGACCGAAGTATTCTGCGTCACCGTCAACTGACAGACACCGGTGCCGCTGCAGGAGCCTGACCACCCCGCGAAAAAAGAGTTCGCGGCCGGAGAGGCAGTGAGCGTCACCTGGGTTCCGCTGGAAAAACTGCCGGTACAAGTCTTACCGCAATTGATGCCCGTGGGATTGCTGGTGATTGTCCCTGCGCCAGCACCGGTAGCTTGGACACTGAGTTGAACCGAGCCACCAGGAAAACTGGAACTGCTTCCCCCCCCGCCGCAACCAACAAGAAAATTCAGGAATATCAAAACCAAAAAGTGAATGCTGACCCGATACTTCAATCCAGACTCCGACATGGACGTGGCACGCTCTTTCCCCTACTGGATGGTGTTCGATGGAAACGGAGCAAGGTGGGTTGCCTTGCTCCGCAGGGGATACCTAAGTCCTGTCGACCCACAAACATCCTTACCTAAGGCAGGTGATCCAAATAGCAAGGATTATTGATGTTCTGGGTCGGCGGAGTTGGAGGGGTCAGCCAGACCGGATTGTTGAAATCAAAGAACTCGGTCATGTCCATTTGCGCAGCGTCCCGCGCAGTAAGAGGATTCAGGTCGAAACGAGTTTCGATGAACTTCAGAATCGCGGTTAAATCGGCCGGTGTGTGAGAGACGTAATTCTTCTGCGTGTACGGCGAGACTACGATCAGCGGCACGCGGTATCCAGTGTAGGTGAAGTCGCAGATCGGCCCAGTCGTTTGCGCACAAATATCAAACGGACGCAGATCCACCGGCTTGATGCCATCCGGACTGACGGTGTTGTAGGGCGGAACGTGGTCGTAGAGGCCTCCGAATTCATCGAAGGTCAAAATGAATGCGGAGTCCTTCCACGAGCTACTGGCCATTAACTCGTTAATGATCCTGGTGGCAACATAATTGGCGCCATGTTGCATGTAATTCGGCACGGTGTCGAAGTCCGATGGATGCTCGTCAAAACCCGCATCCGTTGCTGGCTCAATCTGAGCAACTGCAGGCAAGGTTCCATTCTTCAAGTCGTTCTCGTAATCAGCGCCGTCGAAGCCTATGGTGCCGATATTGTTAGGATATTGGGTGGGGATGGTTTGGCCCCACTTGAAATTCTGTATGTAGCTCAAGGTCAGTAGGCAGGCTGGATCGTATGGCGGGCCGGAACACTTGCTGTTTACCGGATCCACATAGATCTTCCAACTCACGCCCTTTGCCTGAAGTTCTTGAAAGATTGTTGTCGCCGTCAACAGCTGGCTGTCCTGCTGGTCTGTCCCTACGGGATACGCATATCCCTGCGAAGTAGCTGCGACAAGATATTCGCGGTTTGGAGACGTGCGTGTCATGACCGGACTGAAAAACCGATCTGAGGTGGCGAAGTTCGACGCCATGAAATAGTAGTAGTTGAGATCGCCGCCGTCGTAGTAACCCATGGCACGGATACCATCAACGTCATAGAACGGCTGCCCAAACTTCGTCCTCGCATAAAATGCTGCGGTCCAGACGAACCCATTCATGGTCGCAGGTTTCAGACCAACCGGATCATAGTAGTCCCAATCCACGTGGCTCTCATTCCATAAAGGCGCGGGAGTTTCGATGCATTGAGTAATCAAGTGGTACGAAGTAACCGGGTTATTCGGGTCAAATACGCAATTGTGGGGCGGCGGGTCATTGGGATTACAGCCCGGGTTGGTCGGGGGCTGGCCGCCGGGGTTGAACTGCGGCAGGCCATCAATGGCTTGGTCAGGATAGCCATTCTGCGCCCAGTATTCTCGCAGGGCGCCAAAGTAGTGATCGAAAGAACGATTCTCCTGCGCCAGGAAAACGATGTGATTGAGAACGTTGATGTTTTGAGGGCCCGAGAATGTGGCGATCACTTGCTGGTTCGCGTTCATCGTAACCATGCAAGTGGGATTAGTGCCACAGCTGCTCACAGACCATCCCGCGAAGGTTGAGCTTCCTGTAGGCGTTTCAGTGAGCGTCACCTGCGTACCAGTGGCAAAGCTAGCACTGCATTGCTGTGGACAATTGATCCCGGTAGGGCTGCTCGTGACTGTGCCCGTTCCGGTCCCCGCAAGCACCACGGTTAGAACCGGCGCGCTTTGCATGATGTTGAAAGTCGCAGTCACATTGTCGTTCGCGCTGAGCGTCACTACACAAGTGGAATTGTTGCCACAACTGCTCACAGACCATCCCGCGAAGATCGAGTTCTGAGCAGGGGTCTCGGTAAGCGTCACTGGGGTTCCGGTGTTAAATGGTGCGGTGCAGGTCGTCCCGCAATTAATTCCTGCAGGATTGCTCGTGACCGTACCCGAGCCGCTTCCGGCAAGTGCGACGGACAAGAGCGCCGTGCCTTGAACCGGATTGAAGGTTGCAGTGACCTTCTCGCTTGCATTGACCGTCACCACACAAGTGGGATTGCTGCTGCAGTTGTTGGTGCCTGTCCAGCCAGCGAACATTGAGTTGACGCCGGCAGTCGCCGTGAGTGTGACTGAAGTTTTAGGGTTAAAGGGTGCGCTGCAGGTTTGTCCGCAATTGATGCCAGACGGACTGCTGGTAACGCTGCCTTGGCCAGTGCCGCTCAAACTAACAGTCAGCACCGGCGAGGTGCTGAAGTTGGCCATGACAGAAGTATTTTGCGTCACCGTCAACTGACAGACGCCAGTGCCGCTGCAGGAACCTGACCATCCCGCGAAAAAGGAGTTCGCTGCCGGCGAGGCAGTGAGTGTGACTTGGGTTCCGCTCGAAAAGTTGGCCGTGCAGTTCTGGCCGCAATTGATTCCAGGGGGAGTGCTGCTGATCGTCCCTCCGCCACCGCCGGCGGCCTGGACACTAAGTTGAACGGAGCCAGTGGGGAAACTCGAACTGCTTCCGCCTCCGCCGCAACCGCAAAGAATTATCAGGAATAACGAGATCAGACAGCAAACGACAACATCCACCCTCGGCCTAGGCATAGAGTTGCCCCCTATTCTGTTCTACAGGCGGGTCTTCGATGGTGATTGGTAGACTCGGGTTGCTTGCTTCGCGATGCAGCAGTCGGTTCACGAATTTCAAACGTCGTTCAGTGGTCTTCCCCTGCCGCGTTGTCTCCGCACGTTCGAGTATTCACCTTTCATTTCCAATGACTTGGTCAAAAGCAACGAGGGAATTGTCATGATCGGTGTCGCCAGCGCCGTGATCAGCGGCGTGGTGATTTTTCACGTCGCTGGCGCGACGATCCACATTCTGCTCGTGTTGGCTGCGATTTCTCTGGTATTAGATTTCGTGCGCGGGGCGAGAACGGTGTAGCATCGAGTTCGCCGTCGGTCCTTGAGTGTTGGAAAATTGGCGAACTTTATCGGTCGTCCGCGAGCATTTGCTCATAGTCGCAGCTACCCTCACTGTTGGTGCGATCCCCGCATCCTCGCCCGCTGATCACGGTCGACAACTTCTCCGCTTGCGGGCGCATCACAGAACGGCTCGGGGACGGTTGAGCTGTGTGACAAATCGGAAAAGCTATTGAAACCTCAAGCGGTCGACTATGCGATTGTCGGGTGTATTCTTCTTCTTATTCGTGACCGCGTCCTGGGCGCAACTTGCGGTGCAAGGTCCTCAAGCTGTTTACGAAGGGCAAACTGTAGGCGCAATCGATCTGATTGGAAATCCCCACCGCGACCTGGAACCGCTTCGCTCCCTGATCGTGCAGAAAGTGGGGGATCCGTACTCTCATGCGAAAGTCGAAGCCAGCATCACGGCGCTCGAACGCACCGGACAATTCCCTAAAGTTGAGGTAAACGTCGTCCCCGATCCTTCGGGCCTACGTCTGAATTTCCTGTTGGAGCCCGCCTACTATCTTGGCGTGATTGACTTCCCGGGCCTCGTGGGGAAACTTTTCTCCTACACGCGCCTTTTGCAGGTTGTGAACCTTCCAGACGAAGATCCCTTTGACAAAGCGCGGGTCGGGCTCGCTCAAGACGCATTGCAAAAATTCCTGCAACACAATGGATACTTCCAGGCCTCGATAAAAACAGACTCCCAGATTGACGACAATCACCAGTTGGTGAACCTGACCTTCTCGGTCAAGCTGGGAAGATTGGCGCGTGTGGCGAACGTGAGCTTTCAAGGCCCAGACGCGACTGAGGACGCGCGTCTGCTGCACTCGATCCGATCCCTGCGGGCCCACTTTTCCGGCGGGCTTCTCAAGGCGGGGAAGCCCTATGCCCCGGAGCGCATCACTGCAGCCACGACACTCATCCGACGAACGCTGTCGCAGCAACATCACCTGGCCAGCCACGTTCAGGAAAATCCTCCCCAATATCACCCTGAAACGAATCGCGTCGATGTCTCGTTCAAAGTGGATGTCGGCCCGGTGGTCACGGTGAGAATGACCGGAGCGTACTTGTCCCTGCTTCCGTTCATGTCGGGGCGGCAGAGGAAAAAACTGATTCCAATTTATTCCGAAGGAGCCATCGATCGCGATCTGGTGCAGGAAGGTCAGCAAAATCTCGTCGACTACTTTCAGAAAAAAGGCTACTTCGATGTGCAAGTCAAGACTACGTTTCAGCATCAGCCCGAACAGATCCTGCTGGTCTACGAAGTCGACAAGGGCAAGAAGCACAAGGTCGACCGCATCATGTTTCAGGGAAATCACGATATCTCAGAGAAAAATCTACTCGCCGTGGTCGCGGTGAAAAAGTCTCATATCTGGTCGCGCGGCAGCGTAAGCCAGAAGCTTTTGAAGCAGAGTACGGTAAACCTTGAGGCGCTATATCGCGATCGGGGATATGAGCAGGTCAAGGTCACCGCCAAAACTGTCGATCATGAGCCCAAGATCGACGCCGTCTTCAACATTGAAGAAGGCGCTCAGACTTTGGTTCGCAACCTTGACGTGACCGGAAACAGTAATGTTCGCTATGAACAACTCACGGCTCCAGTGGGCTTTCAGCTTCGCGCTGGTGCGCCTTTTTCGCCGCGGCGGCTTTCCGAAGATCGTAACCGTATTTCCGCTACCTATCTAAACCGTGGATACCTCAACGTCGAAGTGAAAGCCAAGGTGAACCGTGATCCCGCCGATCCTCACGCTGTGGATGTCACATACGCAGTGAACGAACAACAAATGGTGCGCGTCGGTGACGTAATTTATTTGGGGCAGGAACGAACACGACTGTCCCTCATTCGGAGAGCTGCCAAAGTCTCGAGCGAGACACCGATGAGACGAGGAGACCTGCTCGAGGCCGAGAGCCGCCTCTACGAATTGAATATTTTCGATTGGTCGAGCGTCGGCCCGAGAAAGCCGATCACCGATCAGACCGAGGAAGTTGCGCTGGTTAAAGTACACGAGGCGAAACGGAACGAGATTACCTACGGATTCGGCTTTGAGATTTCCCATCGCGGGGGAAATATTCCCAGTGGAACCGTGGCCGTCCCAGGGGGACCTACAATCCAACTTGGCAATAATCAGATCGCGCCCAGCCAATCCACTTTTGCCAGCCCACGCGGTTCCGTGGAGTTCGACCGGCACAACATGCGAGGGTTAGGAGAGACCGCTAGCGCCTCGCTGTTGCTCTCCCGCCTCGACCAGCGCGCTCTCACTACGTATGCGCAACCGCATTTCATCGGGTCGCAATGGAGTTCACTTTCGAGTTTTTCTCTGGAGCGGACCACCGAAAATCCACTCTTCGGCGCCAGTCTGGGAGACGCTTCGTTTCAACTGGAACATCTGATCAACCGAAAGAACAATACGCGGTTTCAAATCCGTTACGACTTCAACAAGACTGTGCTATCTAATTTACTGGTTCCTGCGCTTGTTCTGCCGCAGGATCGCAATGTTCACCTGTCTACTATCTCTGGCACTCTTTTACGCGATTCACGAGACAAGCCCCTTGACGCGCACCGCGGCAGTTTCAGTATGCTGACGCTGGGCATTACACCGACGGGCCTCGGCTCCAGCGCAAACTTCGCCCGGCTTCTCAGCCAGTATGCTTTTTATAAGCAGCTGCACTCGGTCGTCTTTGCCAACAGCATTCGCTTGGGGTTCGCAAAGGCCTTCGCCGGAAGTTTCGTCCCGACCAGTCAACTATTCTTCTCCGGCGGCGGCACAACGCTTCGCGGCTTCCCCATCGACGAGGCAGGACCGCAACGCCTTGTTCCTTTCTGCAATGTGCTGCAAGGGCAGACTGGGTGTGTGAACGTGACTGTGCCCGTCGGCGGCCGTGAACTGTTCATCTTGAACTCGGAGCTGCGCTTTCCTCTGGGCATTATGAAGGCGCTTGGCGGCGTGGTCTTCTATGACGGCGGCAATGTCTACAGTGCCATCAACTTGAACAATTTCGTCAACAACTACAGCAACACCATTGGAGTGGGTCTGCGTTACGCGACGCCGATTGGGCCAGTCCGCATCGATATCGGACGCAACCTCAACCCAGTCCCAGGAATAACTGCCACGCAATACTTCATAACGCTGGGTCAGGCCTTTTAGGAGCAGTCATGAATTGGAAGAAACTTGTCGGCTGGACATTTGCGGCGCTCATAGCAGTGGTTGCGATCGGAGTTATCGGTGGATATTTCTATCTCAAGAGCAGCGGGTTTCAGCAGTTTGCCATACGCAAGATCATTGACCAGGCCAACGAAGCGACGGGTGGCCGTACGCAGATCCGCGCCCTCGACTTTAGCCTTTCGACCTTGACTGCTCATCTCTACGATGTGGTGATTCGCGGCAATGAATCCTCTGACGCTCCGCCGCTTCTTAAGCTCGACAAGCTCACGGTCGCAGTGAAAATCCAATCGGCGCTTCACCGCAAAGTTACCCTTAGCGAGTTGTTGATTGAGCATCCGGTTGTACGCATTCAAGTGGATCGCGAAGGCAAGAGCAACATCCCGCAGGAGCCGCCGAGCCAGTCCAGCAGCCACACGAATGTGTTCGACCTTGCGGTCGGACACGTGGCCTTGACGCGTGGTGAGATCGACTACAACGACCGGAAAACGCCAGTGGATGCCGACCTCTACAATCTCGGAACCGACGTTACTTTCGATCCGCCGGCGACGCGCTACCGTGGCTCGGTCGCCTACAACAATGGTTATCTTCACTATGGCGAGTACGCGCCGTTGCCTCACAGCTTCAACGCAAGATTCAGCGCGACACCGTCCGTCTTCTCTCTCGAGTCCGCTGTCATAAAGGTGGCATTGTCCTCTGTGACCTTGCATGCGGACATAAGCAACTACAGCAATCCAATCGTTGCCGGGGAGTATGACATTCGGGTTCATACGCAAGATCTGGCTGCAATGTCGCCCGCAGCAAAGACAGCCGGGGACGTTTCGCTGACCGGCAAAATCCACTACCAAAACCAAAGCAACCAGTCTTTTCTGCGAAGTGTTGCGCTAGAAGGACAGATAGCGAGTGAGGGTCTGTCCGCGGTAGCCTCCGGCGGTCACATCGACGTTCGTAGGCTTCAGGGGCGCTATCAGTTGGCTAACGGCAATTTGCGCGCTTATGGTGTTGAAGCGGAGTTGCTTGATGGCCGAATGAATGCTGACGTCGAAATGAAGAATATCGACACGACGCCGTCGTCGCGACTCAGTGCTACTCTGCACAGCATCTCACTTCGTGCCGCGCAACGTGCCGTGGACAAACCCGAACTCCGGCGCGTTGCAATCTCAGGGATACTCGACGGCACCGCCGAAGCCGCTTGGACTGGCAGTATGAGCAATATACGCGCTCGCTCGGACCTCGCCTTACGCGCTGCCAAGATCTCTCATGCACCTTCCGCAACGTATCTCCCGATTGACGGGGTTATCCATGCGGCTTACGACGGTCTGAACAATGTCCTCACCCTGCATCAAACTACCGTCCGAATTCCCTCAACGACTCTGACTGCAGACGGGCAGGTCAGCAAGCGCTCCAAGTTGGATATTCATGCCGCAGTTGGCGATCTGCATCAACTGGTCGCACTGGCTTCGGCGTTCAGTTCTACGCCGACCGCGCCACTCGCCGTCTCCGGATCTGCCGTACTGAACGCCACTGTGCAGGGCTCTATGCAGCGACCCCAAATATCCGGCAAGGTGAGGGCGCAGGATCTTCACGTTCAGGGCAGCGCTTGGCAGAGCGCAGAACTCTCGCTCCAGGCCAACCCATCCCGAATCATCGTCTCGAATGGCACTCTGATAAGTGCGCAACGCGGGGAAGCCTCGTTCGCCGCAACCATTGGTCTGCATGACTGGTCTTATCTCCCGGCCAATCCAATCCAGGCGAATCTTTCTGCGCGGCAGATGTCCGTCTCCGACCTAGAGCATCTAGCCAATGTTCAATATCCGGTGAGCGGAAATTTGTCAGCGAAAGTTTCTGTGAACGGATCACAACTCGATCCCAAAGGATCAGGTACGCTCGAGGTTGCGAACGCGCGCGTCTACGATGAGCCCATTCGAACCCTGGCTCTCAAGTTCCATACGGAAGGCAGTTCCATCGTTTCCACTCTGAACGTTTCTACCAGCGCGGGGTCCGCCAATTCAAATCTGACCTTCACGCCTGAAACCAAAGAGTACATGCTTCGTCTCGATGCTCCCTCGATTGTTCTGCAGAAGCTGAAGCTGAAGACGGTGCAGGGAAAGAATCTGGAGGTGAATGGCACCCTGAGCGTTTCCGCGAGTGGACAGGGAACTCTCGACGATCCTCAACTGACCGCCAGCCTCCAGTTGCCCAGGCTCGACGTGAAGCAGAAGTCGATTGCCGGAGTGAAAGCAGAAGTCCATGTCGCTAACAAGCAAGCCAATCTAACATTGGATTCACAAGTCGCCCAGGCCTCTGTCCGGGCTCGTGGCCATGTGAATCTCACCGGCGACTATGAAACCGACGCCACCATCGACACGACCGCGATTCCCCTCGATGTGTTGTTAGCGACATACGCAAACAGCGCACCCGAAGGCTTTCAGGGCCAAACCGAGTTTCACGCCGTGGTGAAGGGGCCGCTGAAAGATACAACCAAACTGGAGGCTCACCTCACCATTCCCACGCTGAACGCCAGCTATCAAGCGCTGCAAATCCGCGCTGCCGGGCCGATTCGCGCGGACTATTCCAATTTCGTCGTGACTCTTCAGCCCGCCGAGATCCGCGGCACAGAGACCTCGATTCGTGTGCAGGGCAGCGTTCCCCTTGCCGGCACCGCATCTCCGACGCTCACGGCGCAGGGCACGATCGGCGCGCGCATTCTTCGTATCGTCTCGCCTGACTTGAGAAGCTCGGGAACGGTCGCCTTGGATGTTCGCACGACAGGATCTGCGCAGAGTCCCGTCGTACAGGGGCAAGTCCGTCTGCAAAATATCGCCATGTCAACGCCAGATGCGCCGGTCAGCGTCGATAAACTGAACGGCACTCTCGATCTGACGAATGAGCGTGTGCAAATTTCCAATGTGGCAGCAGAAGTCAACGGCGGGCAGATCACCGCCGCTGGTTCGATCGAGTACCGTCCCAACGTACAATTTAATATCGCCCTGCAGGGCAAATCGATTCGCCTGCGCTATCCCGAAGGCCTGCGAACTTTGCTTGACAGCAATCTCAACTGGGCCGGCACGACCCAGGATTCCACTCTGACCGGGCGTGTCCTAGTGGATCAGCTTTCCTTTACGCCGGATTTTGATCTAGCCAGCTTTGGCGACCAGTTCAGCAGCAACACGGCCGCACCCGCTCAGCCCGGTTTCGATGACACGATTAAATTACAACTTTCAATCCAGACACAGGACAATCTCAGCGCCACTAGTTCGCAGGTCAGCCTGACAGGAAGCGCGAATCTCAACGTTATCGGAACCGCGGCCAGTCCAGTCATCATCGGTAGAACCGACCTCACGGACGGAGAACTCTTCTACCGGAATGTTCGCTATCAACTGCAGCGCGGCATTGTCACCTTTGCGGATCCGAATCAGATCAGCCCGGTCCTTGACGTTTCCGTATCCACTGTCGTCGAGCAATACAACCTCACAATAAACTTGCGTGGCCCGTTCGACAGGCTGACCACTTCCTATACTTCCGATCCCCCGCTTGCCACCGCCGACATCATTAACTTGATTGCGATGGGCAAGACCACCTCGGAGTCGGCTGCAGCTAGTCAGAGCACGGATTCGATAATCGCTTCTCAAGCGGCCGGCCAACTCAGCAGCGGAGTTCAAAAGTTCGCCGGAATTTCGAGCCTGCAAATCAACCCGCTTCTCGGTGGCAACAGCCAGAATCCCTCGGCACAAGTTGCCATCCAGCAACGAGTGACGAAGAATTTTCTGTTTACCTTCTCCACCGACGTTTCGCAGCCGGGACAAGAAATAGTTCAAGGAGATTACCAGGTCACTAGACGCTGGTCGGTCAGCGTTGAACGCGACCAACTAGGAGGAGTCTCCGTAGACGGCCGTTTCCACACCAAATTCTGAGCAGGGCGGTGTGCGCTCAGGCGGCGCGGCCAAGTGTGTTCTATGCGGCCGGATGATCCTTCTGAGGCAGTTGACCCTTGGCGCTTTCCTTCGCCAGTTCCGCGTTGAGTTCAGCGCCCGCCAGCACTGCGAATGAATTCCAGTAAAACCAGGTCATGAAGGCAATGAATCCGGCCAAAGTTCCATATGTCCTGCTTAGATTGGCCAAGTGACGACAATAGAACCCCAGCAAGTAGGAAAACGCAAGCCAGCACGTGACAGTAAGAATTGCTCCCGGCAGTGTCGTAGTGTTATCCAAGAAAACAAGGCTTTTATTGCAGAAACCTCACAACGCTCTGCCGAAAAAGATCATCCAAAAAGATTCGAAACTGGAAAAGGGAAATGAGTCGCAATCGCAAATCCAGCCGTAAGATTCGCTACGCCGTCGTAGGGGTGGGGCACCTGACGCAGGTCGCACTTTTACCCGTGTTCAACAAGGCGGAGAATTCTGAATTGGTCGCCCAGGTTTCCGGCGACGCCGAGAAACAGGACGAGGTGGGCAAGAAGGCTTGGCAGACGTTAGAATTGTGCGCGCCGCATATGAATCGGTAGGCACCGGAAGGGTGGTGGTTAAACTTCCAGAACTACCCTGAAAAAAAGCCGACAGCGCAACAGGAAATTCATCGGGCGCCGCATAGCAATCCGAAGAGCGTGAATGTTCAATTTGCCTCTGGAGAGTAGGATGAGCAGATTCACACCGAGCGGCAAATGATGCGTGCTTCCCCGCAGGCTTGCTTGGCAATCGAGTCGTTCCGCAGTCGAACCGAGGTTTTTGGCGTCCGGGCTGTCGAAACACATTGTCATGTCGAAAATCACCGATGTTATCGTGCTTGGCGCGGGAGCGGCGGGACTCGCGGCCGCCGCGGAGTTGGGACGCGCCGGTGTCTCCGTAACTATTCTTGAAGCGCGCGACCGCATCGGTGGCCGTATGTTCACGCAACGTGATCCCGTCTGCGATGCTCCTATTGAGTGCGGCGCCGAGTTTATTCACGGTCTTCCGCCTGAAATATGGGAACCTCTCCAGGCACGAAATGTCCGGATTACGGAAGTCAATGGCGATTTGTGGTGCTTCCGGAAGGCCCGACTGTGCAGTTGCGACTTCTTCTCCGAAGTCGACGACATTCTCAGAAAGATGGATACCAATGCGCCCGATGAATCGTTTCTCAGCTTCTTGAAACGTTGCTATATAGGAAAAGGCGGTCCGAAAGAACAAGAGGCGAGCGAGCGGGCGCTGGCTTACGTTACCGGTTTCAATGCAGCCGATCCGGATCGAGTGGGTGTGCATTGGCTCGTGAAAGGGATGAAAGCGGAAGAGCAGATCGAAGGAGATCGCGCCTTCCGTTCTGCCAACGGATATCAAGATCTGCTCGATATCTTTTGCGAGGAATTGGCTCAGGTAGGCGTCCATACGCAAACGCAAACCGTCGTCGAATCGGTGCGCTGGACGGCAGGCCGGGTCGAAGTCTCAGCCGACGGAGTCAGCGAACCACGCAAGTTCGAAGCTGCCTGCGTCCTCGTAACAATTCCTCTTGGTGTTTTGAAAGCCGAACCTGATGATGAAGGCGCGATCCAATTCACTCCCGCATTGCCTCAGACAAAGTTGGACGCGCTTAAGAAGCTGGAGATGGGAAAAGTGATCCGGGTCACACTCCGCTTTCGAAATCGTTTTTGGGACACAATTTCTGCACCCGGCGCCGAGAACAAAACCCTCTCGGGAATGAGCTTTCTGCTCTCCGACGATGAGTGGCTTCCCACTTGGTGGACGACCATGCCGGAGAAACTGCCGATCATTACAGGGTGGGCGCCATTTCGTTGCGCTGAGCGTTTGTCCGGCAAGAGCCACGATTTCGTCGTTGATCGATGTTTGCAAACCCTTAGCCGCTTGCTGAACATTGGGCTTGAGCAAATCACGCCATTGCTCGATGCTGCTTATTTTCATGACTGGCAGAGCGATCCATTTTCCCGTGGCGCGTATAGTTATGGCGCGGTCGGAGCAGGCGGTGCGCAAGAGGCTTTGGCGAGCCCCATCGACAATACTCTGTTTTTCGCGGGTGAAGCCACTGATACGACCGGCCACAACGGCACCGTACATGGCGCGATTGCCAGCGGACGCCGTGCCGCAAAGGATATCCTGCATGGCCTCGACTGAAAGATCGGCGCTCACCACTTCAAAAGAGTTCCCTCGCTTACGTCGGAGGCATCGAAAATAAATGCCGCAATCCCAGCCCATTGTGTGGCCCGGACGCCCTTATCCCTTGGGATCAACCTGGGATGGCGAGGGCGTCAACTTCGCGCTGTACTCCGAGCACGCGGAGAAAGTGGAGCTTTGCCTGTTCGACATTACTGGAAAACGTGAGACCCTCCGCGTCCCCCTTCCCGAGCAAACCGACATGGTCTGGCATGGCTATCTGCCAGAAGTGCGCCCCGGGCAGTTGTACGGTTATCGCGTGTTTGGCCCCTATGCGCCGGAACAAGGACATCGATTTAATCACCACAAACTTCTACTCGACCCCTATGGCAAGCAGATTCAGGGATCGATCCGTTGGAGCGATGCTCACTTCGGGTACCGGGTCGGAAGCAAACAGGAAGATCTTTCTTTTGACCGGCGAGACAATGCCGCCGGAATGCCCAAGAATCGAGTAATCGATTCTGCTTTCACCTGGGGAGCCGATGCAGCACCTCGCATCCCCTGGCACGAAACCGTCATCTACGAGACGCACGTGAAAGGATTCACCATGTGCCACCCTGACGTTCCGCAGCATTTGCGCGGGACGTATGCGGGCCTGGCAACAGCTCCGGTCATCGAATACCTCACGCGACTAGGAGTAACTTCAATCGAATTGATGCCTGTACACGCTTTCGTTGACGATCGCCAACTCGTGGAACGTGGTCTCCGCAACTATTGGGGATACAACTCCATCGGTTTTCTTGCACTCGAGCCGCGGTACATGGCCACGAGCTCAATCCGCGAATTCAAAACCATGGTCAAGACGCTCCATTCTGCAGGACTGGAAGTGATTCTCGATGTCGTCTACAACCACACCGCCGAGGGCAATCATCTTGGCCCCACGCTCTCGCTGAAGGGTATCGACAACAGCACGTTCTACCGCCTCGCCCCCGAGAATCCCCGTTTTTACACGGATTATACCGGCACCGGAAACACTCTGAATATGCGGCATCCTCGTGTGTTGCAGCTGATTATGGATAGCCTGCGCTACTGGGTTCTCGATATGCACGTAGACGGTTTCCGCTTCGACCTCGCCGCCACGCTCGCGCGCGAGTTGCACGAAGTTGATCGCCTGGGCGCATTCCTCGACATCATCCATCAGGATCCCGTGCTGTCGCAGGTAAAGCTGATTGCCGAACCCTGGGACCTCGGCGAGGGCGGATATCAGGTCGGAAACTTCCCCGTAGGCTGGGCGGAATGGAACGATCGCTACCGGGATACGGTGCGTTCGTACTGGAAAGGTGACGAAGGAGTGGTAGGAGATCTAGCTTATCGCATCACGGGTTCGAGCGATCTCTATGCGCACAGCGGTCGCCGTCCATATGCTAGCGTGAATTTTGTCACCGCGCATGACGGCTTCACCTTACAGGACCTGGTCAGCTACAACGAAAAACATAACGAAGCCAACGGCGAAAACAATCGCGACGGCAACAACGACAATCGCAGCTGGAATTGCGGCGCCGAAGGTCCGACGGACAATCCCGACATTCTGACACTACGCGCGAGGCAGAAGCGGAATTTTCTGGCAACCCTCCTGCTCTCCCAAGGTGTACCGATGATGTATGCCGGAGATGCGATCGGGCATACACAGATGGGCAACAACAACGCCTACTGCCAGGACAATGAGACCAGTTGGATCAACTGGAATTTGCAGCCTCAGGATCGTGACTTGCTCGCCTTTCTTCAGCGCATGGTTAACTTGCGCAAGAGGCATCCTGTCTTCCGCCGCAAGCGATTCTTTCAGGGTCGCCCGATCAAAGGAGCAAATGTAAAGGATGTGCTCTGGCTTAATCCCAGCGGCAATGAGATGAGCGAGGATGAGTGGCACGATCCTTCGCTTCGGTGTCTGGGAATGTTTCTCTCGGGACAGGGATTGGATGAGACTGACGACCGTGGCCGCAAACTGAGCGACGAAAACTTTCTTGTGTTGCTCAACGCGCACCATGAAGATGTGGGATTCACCTTACCGGCTTCGCGCCCCGGTGCCCGCTGGACCGCCTGGATGGACACTTCTCGCGAAGACGGTCTGCGAGCCGTCGATACGTATGATGCCGGGGCAGTTTATCCCCTGCAGGCGCGCTCCATGGTCGTGATGATGGAGCGGCGAGGAAATGGCAAGAAGGAAGACTCGAATGAACCGTCGCTATAACATGCCATTCGGTGCCGAATGCCTTGACGACGGGGGCGTGCGCTTTCGTTTATGGGCGCCAACCGCGCATCAAGTCGAACTCTGCGTGGCAGGCGCGAACGGATCCATGCGGCTAACGTTAGATGAACGCGAGAGCGGTTGGTTCGAGTTAACAACTGATGCCGCTAAGCGGGGCACGCAATACAAATTCCGCATAAATGATTCGCAGGAAGTCCCTGACCCGGCCTCCCGATTTCAGCCGCAGGATGTGCACGGACCGAGCGAGGTCATCAGCGCCGAAAACTTCGACTGGAAAGACCACGACTGGCAAGGTCGCCGATGGGAAGAAGCTGTCATCTACGAGGTGCACGTCGGAACATTTATTCCGTCGGGAACATTTTCCGGGGTACGCGAGCGACTCGACTACCTCGCAGATACGAGCATCACCGCTATCGAATTGATGCCGGTGGCCGACTTCCCCGGCAAACGCAATTGGGGCTACGACGGCGTATTCCTGTTCGCTCCCGATAGTATCTACGGCCGCCCCGAAGATCTCAAAGAATTAGTTCAAAGCGCTCACGCGCGCGGCATTATGGTTCTGCTGGATGTTGTCTACAACCATTTTGGCCCGGAAGGAAATTATCTCAGGTCGTACGCGCCGCAGTTTTTTACCGATCGCCACCACACGCCGTGGGGAGACGGCATCAACTTCGATGGACCCGAAAGCCGAGTTGTCCGGGACTTTTTCATCCACAACGCGCTCTACTGGCTGACTGAATATCATTTCGACGGCTTGCGCCTTGATGCGGTCCACGCGATCATCGACGACTCGAAACCTGATATCCTCACGGAATTGGCCGATGCAGTGCGGAGTTCGATCAACCCGAATCGCCACGTGCATCTCATTCTCGAAAATGACCGCAACCAAGCCCGTTATCTGCAGCGCACAGAACGCTGTCGCCCTAAAAACTACAGCGCCCAGTGGAATGACGACGTCCACCACGCCTTGCACGTGCTGATCACTGGGGAAAGGGACGGTTATTATTCAGACTATTCGGAACGTCCAATCCAACACCTGGGTCGCTGCTTGGTCGAAGGATTCGCTTACCAGGGTGAATCGTCGCGGTACAGAAACGGAGAGGCGCGCGGTGAGTCGACTAAGGGATTGCCGCCCACCGCGTTCGTTTCCTTCCTCCAGAACCATGACCAGGTCGGAAACCGCGCGTTCGGAGAACGGATCAACCAGATCGCAGATCCTCGGGCCGTTCGCGCCGCCGAAGCGATTCTCCTTCTCGCGCCTTCGCCACCGTTGCTCTTTATGGGCGAAGAGTTCGCAGCGGAAACACCGTTCTTGTTTTTCTGTGATTTCGAGAAGGATTTGGCTGCGGCAGTCACCATGGGCCGGCGAAATGAATTTGCTCGTTTTCCCATGTTCAATGATCCGACCGAACGCGAAACGATTCCCGACCCAAGCGATGCCAGAACCTTTGAGGCCTCGCGCCTCGATTGGAGCGAGCTTAGTCAACCGCGGCATCAAGAACGGCTGCGCTTTTGTCGGGATTTATTGAAACTGCGTTCTCAACACATCTTTCCCCGTCTTTCCTCGGGCTGCGTGCTAAGTTCCGGTTACGAGATCCATGGAGAGCATGGCCTAACTGCTTATTGGAAGTTTCCGGATCGATCGAAACTTATTCTAATGGCGAATCTCGGAACAGATTCGTTCCCGGGTACGACTCCTCCTGTTTCCCAGATTATCTATAACAGTGAGGGGGTAAGTGCGAATAATCTAAAGCAAGGAAAGCTGCCGCCTTGGTCAGTAGTGTGGGTTTTGGAATCATGAAGCAACGCTTGCACATCCCGCTCGCGACCTATCGCCTGCAACTCAATCGTGACTTCACGTTCGCGCAGGCCACGGCGATCGTACCCTATCTTTCCGAACTTGGCATCAGTCATTTCTATGTTTCCCCGCTGTTGAAGGCCCGTGCCGGGAGCATGCACGGGTACGACATCGTCGACCACAACTCGCTGAACCCTGAAATCGGGAGCCCCGAAGAATTCGACCGGCTGGTGAACACTCTCCATGAACACGGCATGGGATTGATAGTCGATATTGTGCCCAATCACATGGGAGTGATGGGCAGCGACAATGCCTGGTGGTTGGACGTTCTCGAAAACGGTGAAGCTTCCATCTACGCGAATTTCTTCGACATTGACTGGCATCCGCTGAAGGACGAACTGTATGGAAAGGTTTTGATTCCAGTGCTTCACGATCATTATGGAGTTGTCCTCGAGAGCGGTGAACTTAAACTTGTTTTTCGCCAGGAGCGCGGCGAGTTCGATGTGTCCTATTTCAATCATCGCTTTCCCGTGGATCCCCGGGAGTATCCTCGGATTTTGCAGCATTGCACGGATAAGACCGCAGCATCACTCGGCGAACAAAATCCGGACTTACTTGAGTTCCAGAGTCTGGTCACTTCTTTTGGCCACCTACCGGCAAGATACGAAATCAGTAGCGAGCGCGTCGCCGAGCGTAATCGTGATAAAGAAATTCATAAGCGTCGCCTGGCGGAGTTGTGCGGGCGTTCCCCGGAGATTACGGCTTGCATTCTCTCTGCGGTCGATTCGATGAACGGCAACTCCGCCGATCCTGGCAGTTTCGAGCAGCTTCATGAACTCATCAAGGCGCAGGCCTTCCGCTTGGCCAATTGGAGAGTTGCCTCTGATGACATCAACTACCGGCGCTTTTTCGATACCAACGATCTCGCCGGTATTTGCGTGGAGAATGAGACAGTCTTTGAAGCAACACATCGCTTGATTCTTAGTTTCATAGCAGGCGGCAAAGTGGACGGTTTGCGTATCGACCATCCCGACGGCTTGTACAATCCGCGCCAATACTTCGAGCGCCTCAACCGCAGCATCGCAGCTGCCGTAAACAATTCCGAGAATGGTTCGCGCTACGTGGTTATCGAGAAAATCCTCACGGGTGCGGAACGTCTGCCCAGAGAATGGCCTGTGTGCGGCACTACCGGCTACGATTTCGCAAGTCTTGTCAACGGAGTATCTGTAGACCCTGCCGCAGCGACGAATTTAGACCGCATTTATCGAAACTTTATCGATGACGAAATCAATGTGGACGACCTTGCAGAACGTTGCCGCCAGCTGATCATGAGGGTCGCGCTGGCGAGCGAACTGAACGTGCTCGCCAGTCAACTTACTCGGATCGCACTCTCTAAACGGCGTACCTGCGACTTTACGCTCAATAACCTGCGCGATGCACTGATGAAGGTGAGCGCTAGCTTTCCAGTGTACCGGACCTACGTCAGTTCCTCAGGGGTTTCGGATGAGGATGTGCACCACATCCGCAGCGCTATCGCGGCGGCGAAAGGCAGAAGCCTGGCGGTTGATACCAGCGTCTTCGATTTCGTCGGCCGAGTGCTTCTGACCAGCATCGCCGAAGGGCAAGATCCTGTGTACGAGAAGGCAGTTACGACCTTCGCCATGAAATTCCAGCAGTTCACAAGCCCGGTCATGGCTAAGGGTATTGAAGATACCGCTTTCTACCGTTACCACCGCCTGATTTCATTGAATGACGTAGGTAGCGATCTTCACCGCTTCGGAACTACTGCTGCTGAATTTCACATCGCGAACCAGGAGCGCCTTCTCGATTGGCCGCACACTATGCTGGCAACGAGCACGCATGACTCCAAGCGGTCCGAGGACGTGCGTGCCCGGATCAACGTACTCTCGGAAATACCGGCGCTGTGGAGGCTTCGAGTGCGGGAGTGGAGGCGCTTCAACCGCAGTCACAAGAGTCTGGTGAACGGCAGGCCCGCCCCTTCGCCGAATGACGAATACTTGCTTTATCAGACATTGGTTGGCGCGTGGCCATCGGATTCTCCGAGCGATACCGAGGCTTGGGAAAATTTCTGCGAGCGGATAGAAAACTATATGTTGAAAGCCATCCGCGAAGCCAAGCAGAACACCAGTTGGATCAATCGAAATGTTCAATACGAAACCGCGGTGTCATCGTTTGTCGAGAAATTACTAAAGCCGGGGCCCCAGAACAAATTTCTCAATGACTTTATACCGCTCCAACGTCGTCTCGGTCGTATTGGCCTGTGGAATGGACTGGCCCAGACCCTTCTAAAATTGACGTCCCCGGGCGTGCCCGATATTTACCAAGGCAATGAGCTGTGGGATCTAAGTTTGGTTGACCCTGACAACCGGCGTCCGGTCGACTACGCCCGTGGTCAGGAAGTCTTCCGCAACATCCGCGAGTTGGGACCTGATCCTGCCAAGGTCTTGCTGGAAACTCCCGAGGACGGTCGGATCAAGATGTATACGACGTGGAGAACTCTGTGCTTGCGTCAAGAGCAACCAGCACTTTTTCAAGAGGGCGAATATGTGCCGCTAGCGGTTGAGGGCGCGAAAGCCGATCACGTGGTAGCCTTTGCGAGGAGGCGTGAAAACTCCAGCGTTCTGGTGGTTGTTCCCCATCTGGTGGCAGGGTTGCTCAATAATATCGATGTCCCGCCAATCGGGACCCGAATCTGGGAAGATACCCATATTTCGATTCCTTTTTGCAGTTGTTCCCAGAAATACCGCAACGTATTTACAAGAGAAACTGTGGACCTGGAGAAAAGCGACGGTTGCGAAAAAATCGCTGTCTCGAAACTCTTGGCAGAGTTCCCGGTAGGTTTGTGGTTCCTAGGGTGACCCGAAGGTCGAGTCCTGGTGAGGAGACCAGGTACGAGCAGCGCTAGATGCAAGTTCTACGTAGTGCGTTCGCACAGCGTACAGGATGTTCCTTAGAGATAAAGTTCAGATGGAGCGGTAAAATCATTTCTGTGATACATGCAATTGATTTATCACTGCAAATTGCCAAATTACTCGCTGGTTTTTCAGTTCCAATCTGAGAGCCCTCCGAAGGCCGCCGCCCGAATATCTTTAAATATTAGCCGGTTCGATGATGAAAAGGACTGTCCATGAGAATTGCCCAAGTCGCGCCACTATTTGAAAGCGTTCCGCCAAAATTGTACGGGGGAACGGAACGGATTGTGTCATGGCTCACGGAGGAGTTGGTTCGCTTGGGCCACGATGTGACCTTGTTTGCCAGCGGTGACTCCATGACAACCGCGCGGTTAGTCGCAGGGTGTCCACAATCCTTACGGTTAAATCCGCAGTGCGTCGACCAATTGGCGCATCACGTCAACATGCTGCAGGCGGTTGTTAGTGAAAAAGACAACTTCGACCTAATACATTTTCATATCGATTATTTGCATTTTCCTCTGAGCCGTCAGGCTCGGCTGCCAAATGTCTCAACCTTGCACGGGCGCCTCGACATCCCCGATCTCGCACCTGTTTACCGCACATTTTCCGATATGCCTGTGGTTTCCATCTCTCATGCTCAGCGAACACCTCTACCTTGGGCGAACTGGCAAGGCACGGTGCATCACGGATTGCGAGAAGACAGCCTGGCTTTCTACGGCGAGACCGGACAATATCTGGCATTCCTGGGTCGAACCTCTCCGGAGAAAGGTTTAGACCAAGCCATAAAGATCGCAAAACGCGTAGGCATGCCGCTGAAAGTCGCGGCCAAAATCGACCGCGTGGATGAACCGTATTTTGAAGCCGTGATTAAGCCTTTGCTCAACCACCCGCTCATCGAGTTCGTCGGAGAGATCGGTTATGCTGAAAAAAATGAATTTCTAGGCAACGCGGCCGCACTGCTGTTCCCCATCAACTGGCCGGAGCCGTTTGGCATAGTCATGATCGAGGCCATGGCTTGTGGAACTCCCGTTATCGCGTACCCATTTGGCTCGGTGCCGGAAGTGATCGAAAACGGAGTCACCGGATTCCTGGTTCGCGATGTCAAGAGCGCCGCCCATGCGGTCGAGAAACTTAGTAAAATCGATCGAGCCCAATGCCGGCAGCGTTTCGAGGAACGTTTCACCTTGGCTCGGATGACGCAGGAATACCTGGCGATCTATGATCGTATAGTAAGAGGCGGGCCTGATCCGCTCCTACCCACCAACGGAGATCTAAGTTGGACGAAGCTAGTGTCACCCAGCAGTACTACATAGCTACCAGGTCGTCTCCATCGGATGATCGTCCTCGCGTTCTGAAATACGGCAAAATGTTTGCCGTATTTGACCGTTATGGCGACATAGAGCCGCTAGGGATGGGCGAACAGGGAATTTTCTCCGACGGAACCCGCTTCCTCTCCGAATTGGTCTTGTCGTTGTGGAATACGCGGCCCTTGCTCCTGAGTTCCACGGTCAAACCCGATAATCTTGTCTTCACCGCCGATCTCGCCAATGTTGATGTGTCTGAAATTCACGACGTGATCGTGGAACGTGGCACCATCCACGTGTTGCGCTCCAAGTTTCTATGGCGCGGTGTCTGCTACGAAGAGTTTCAGATTGTTAATTACGGACTGGTGCCTGTGGAGATTCCATTGCAATTGGCGATTGGCGCTGATTTTGCCGATATTTTCGAAGTGCGAGGCACACTGCGCGAAAGAAGAGGACACAGGTTGGAGGATCGAATCGACAGGAATTCGATCCTACTATCCTACGAAGGTTTGGATAAAGTTCTCCGGCAGACTCGCGTTCAGGCTTATCCGGATCCGGTTCAGATTTCTTCTGCCGGGATGAGATTTGAAATCTCGCTTCGTCCCAAACAGTCCGTGCTTCTGCAGGTAGTGGTTTCTTGTAATCCGCGGATGTCGGAGCCCTCTGTCGGTTACACGAGGGCCATGGTTGCGGCGGAAAGCGAACTTAAAGCGGCCTCGGCAAACCTGTGCCGCATTTCCAGCTCGAACGATCGGTTCAACCGCTGGGTCAGGCGCTCCATGGCGGATGTGGAAATGATGATAGTTGGCAATCCCGAACACGACTACCCGTATGCAGGAGTGCCTTGGTTCAGCACGATTTTTGGCCGGGATGGAATTATCACCGCGCTGGAAATGCTTTGGATCAATCCCAAAATCGCAATGGGAGTTCTGCAATACCTCGCCTCCACGCAAGCGACCGAATTGAATCCAGAGGTCGAAGCGGAGCCTGGCAAGATCCTGCACGAAATGCGCAAGGGAGAAATGGCCGCGCTTGGCGAGGTTCCCTTCGCGCGCTACTACGGGACGGTCGATGCGACTCCGTTGTTCATCATGCTAGCCGGAGCGTATTACGACTATACCGGAGACCTCGAGTTTATCCGGACGCTGTGGCCTCACATCGATCTTGCGCTGCAGTGGATCGACAATTTCGGCGATGTGGACGGCGATGGCTTTGTGGAATACGTGCGTCACGGCAGCAAAGGTTTGATTCAGCAAGGCTGGAAGGACTCGCATGATTCCATCTTCCATGCCGATGGAGCTCTGGCCGAAGCCCCCATCGCGCTGTGTGAAGTGCAAGGCTATGTGTACGCCGCCAAACGGGCAGCTGCAAAGATCAGCCGCGTCCTCGGTGGTCAGGAGAGAGAGGCTGCGCTTGAAGCGGAGGCCGCTGAGCTCCAGAACAGGTTCGAGGAAGCATTTTGGTGCGACGATCTCTCCACCTACGCTTTGGCGCTGGATGGGCACAAGAGAGCTTGCCGGGTAAGAAGTTCCAATGCTGGCCATTGTCTTTTTACAGAGATCGCCAGCCCTGAGAATGCTCAACTGGTGGCCCATACTCTAGTGAGCCGGGATATGTTCACCGGCTGGGGCGTGCGCACGGTGGGCTCGGAGGAAGCTCGCTACAATCCGCTCTCGTATCACAACGGTTCGGTCTGGCCACACGACAATGCCCTGATTGCCGGTGGCATGGCCAAATATGGCCTTCGGCAACTCGCAGGGCAGATCTTGATGGGACTCCTGGACACTAGCAGCGCTGTAGATCTTCACCGGCTCCCAGAACTATTCTGCGGCCTGGACCGGCGGGAGGGAGAGGGGCCCACCCTTTATCCCGTAGCTTGTTCGCCCCAGGCATGGGCAGCGGGAGCGGTATTCCTGCTGCTGCAAGCGTGTCTAGGCCTCTCGATTGACGGCTGCAAGAAATATATCGTGTTTGATCGCCCGTACCTGCCGGAAGGGATTCCGCAACTGTGGATTATGAATCTTCGAGTTGGAGACGGAGGGGCCGACCTTTTCCTGGAACGACACGCTGGAGCGGTGCGGATAGAGGTTCTTGAGAAACAAGGCGAGATTGAGGTGATTGTGAAGTAGGTTTCCGCGGCGAAGCAGTACTTGGAGAATCTAAAGTCGCATGTCGCCGAGAAAACCTGACCTTCTCTCAAAAGCGGATTTTGTCCGGCGACCGCGCGATTGAAGATTCTCTTCGTTTGCTCACACTCATGCCGCTTTTTTCTTTGGCACTTTAGCGCCCTTTTTCCGTGCTTCAGAAAGTCCGATCGCAATGGCTTGCTTGCGGCTCTTTACCGCGCCGCCCTTTCCACCCTTGCCGGAGCGGAGCGTACCCTTCTTCTTCCTGCGCATGGCGCTGGCAACTGTCTTGCCAGCGGCCTTTCCATATTTACGGCTGGATTTCTTCTTTGTCGGCATAAAGTTCTCCTGTCGCTTAAAGTTGCATCTCGCCTGAGAGGTTGTTTGAAAGCAAACTCATCCTCGGCGAGCTGCGCGAATTCCTTCTTCGATTCGCTTTCGAGCGTGCCCCGGTCCGCGAACGTCGATGACGCGGTATTGTTCGGCGCTCAACTCGTGGTAGTTTACGAAGAATTCTTCCAGTTCGCGCAGGAACAGCTTACCCAGGTCATCGATATGCTGAATGTCGGCGAAGCTGTGATTTTGGTTCGCCACTGCAACAACCCGGTCATTGCGCTCTTTGTCTTTCTTGTCGTACTGCTCGCCTTCAATGATTCCGACCAGACGACACTTCACCACGACACCCGGAAACGCGGGTTCATCCATCAACACCAGAACATCGACGGGATCGCCATCTCCGCCTTTGGTTCGAGGGATGAATCCAAAATCGTAGGGAAACGTCATGCCCGCGGGTAGAACTTTTTTCAGTTCAAATATCTTTTGCTCCGGGTCAAATGCATATTTGTTCCGGCTACCCTTAGGCGTTTCGATGATCACTTGAATAAGATCGTCGTTCTTATTATCCAAAGCTGGAAGTCGAGATGGATCCGCCAGCCCATTCCTGGAATTGCCATTCTTACCCATCAAATCTCCGATCCGAGGGCTGCGGTGCGCGAACGCATTCACAGGATGGTTCAAGCATTGCGACGGTTGCAAGGCATAGACCATGTTTTCTCTTAGTCACAATCCAGAACAGCAAGGCGAAGTCTCCCCCTTTGTAGCGTGAAGTATGAAACTCGTGAATGAGCACCTAGGCTTTGGAAATGAGTTATGGTCAGCGCGAAGAAGTACGACGCCGAGTGCTGGCAGCTTTGCGCGCTGCCTGACTGCGGCCTTTCGATTCCTTCGTCCGGACGGCCTTCTGGGCCGAACGCTGCCGGGCACTGGCGCCGCGCTTCCGCGCAGAAGTATGAGCTTGCTTGGATAACGATTGGTGCGAGGCAGCGCTGTGGCCTTTTCGTTTAAGAGCGCGCCTCGTAGCGCGAGAACGAGTAGGAGACGGGCGACGACGTGGATGGCTCTGTCCTTTTCTGTAGTCTCGATCCGCCTGTTTACTGGTTTTCGCCGAAACTTTTCCATCGCCGGGAGCCGGCAACTTTACGCCTGACCTCCGCGCTTTTGAGAGGCCGATGGCGATTGCTTGTTTGGTTGAAGCCGCACCATGTTTGCCTTCGCGAATATGGTGCATCTCCTCACGCACAAATTCTCCCGCCTGTGTGCTGGGTGACTTGCCTTCGCGGGCATCCTCCTGAGCGCGTTCGACGGTTTCTTTTTCAGGCATAACGCCTCCTCCACACCTACTCTAGCCGCGCTGAGGAGCAGGAGGAATCGACTATTTTCTGTATACTCGGACACCGGTTGCCGTATTCGAAGAGGCAAACGTCAACGCGATCCCACGGCCGGTGGATGGTGATGAGCGATGAGGTCGGTTATGCGGCCTCGCGTTTATTGCATAGCTCCTGATAGTAATCTCGACCGCGTTCGTACCCACGGGTAAAGGGTTCGGCCACTTCCACTCCGGGATATTGACGCTCAAGGTCTTCGATTAGGGCGGTCATTTCACCCATCACTTGATCGTATTCTTTGCAACGCGTCCGAGCGTGTAGCGCGGCCTCGAAGCCCAGGCGATAAAACTTCTCGTCATTGCCGAAGTTTTTCCCGAGAGCCGTATAGTGTTCTTTCTCGGCGTCACGCAGACCGATCCACCATTGCTCGCGGGCGCTGTCGACCCCTTCTGCTCCCTCTGCTTTCAGCAATTCGCGAAAGCGGGTTGCGGCAGTTTCATCCTCGGCCATTGCAACGACTACGCTGCGCCCGCGTCGTAAAGCATCTTCGTAGACAAACAACTCATCCTCCGGCAGGCCCTCGGTCATCGAATTCTCCAATTTCCCGCCGGCGGCAGCGCCGATACTTGCTCCAGCCGCTCCGAGGATCGCGGAACCCAACAAGCCAATCGCCGTGATCGGACCTACACCGGGGATGGCCGCCATGACCAGGGCTGCTCCGGAAAGTCCGGCGGTGCCGCCAAGAACTGCGCCAATCGCCTTACCCATACCCGGCTGCTCCGCTGCGATCGTGGGAACCGATTGCAGACCCGCTTCCATTGTTTCCGGGGTCAACAGCGTGATCTGGTCTTCTCGCAGACCGACTGAGTGCAACTCAGCCAAAGCGCGCTGCGCGTCTGATTTTGAACGAAATACTCCGCTCACAGTTTTCATGGTGTGCCACCTTTCCTTGCAGTTCTTTCAGAACGCTAGTTCTCTAAATCCAAGTGTATTTCTGAATCATGTCCGACTGTCAACCTCTTCCGCGGGCAGGCATCAAAGCTTCTCGAGGTTTACAATGATTCGAAAACTAAAGTCCGGCCAATACCGACTCTACTCTCGAAAGAAAGATGCTAAAACCGGCCGCCGGCGCAACCTCGGGACGTTCGGTACGAAGAAAGCCGCACAAGCTCACGAGCGGGCCGTTCAATACTTCAAACATCACTAGAAACCACGTGCTTCGTCGTGAGATTAGATGTACCAAAGGCGCGTTCTCGACCACGATACAGTAATTTCTGTAGGGAGATCAATTTTGCATCGAGAATAGGCCCCGCTGTGTACTCTCCGCCATGCGCGAGCTTCACCTTTAAGCCGCGCGTCTGTTTCCAGCCAACTGGGCCACCTTTTTCAAATCGTCAACGAATGCGTGCATTTGCAATTGTCGAGCATCGGAATCGGGTGTCCGAAGAATCGACGACGGGTGCACCGTCGCCATCACGTAAGGGGCGAGGGGGGACTCTACCAGTTGCCCGCGCTGCCGGTTTACGCTGAACGTTCTGCCTAACAATGACTGCGCGGCGGTAGCGCCCAGGCAGACCAGAACCTCGGGCCTGACTATCCGTAGCTCGGCCTCAAGGCAGGGGCGGCATGCCTGAATTTCGGAGTAGCGAGGTTTTTTGTGAATGCGCCGCTTGCCGCGTTCAGACGGGGTCCACTTGAAATGTTTCACCACATTCGTCAGATAGACTTGTTTGCGATCGATTCCGGCCTCCGCCAGGGCTTCGTCCAGAAGCTTTCCCGCTGGTCCGACAAATGGGTGACCAACGCGGTCCTCTTGATCTCCTGGTTGTTCTCCCACGAACATGATCTTGACGTTCGATGCGCCTTCGCCGAAGACTGTCTGGGTAGCGTTCTTCCAAAGATCACAGGCCTTGCATCCTGTGGCTGCTTGCTCCAGTTCCGCGATTGTGCTGGCGGCGGACACAAGATCGGTAGCAGGCGCGCTGGTTGTCCCTGATCGCTTCGGCTCGTTTTTGAAAATCCTTTTCATGACGTCAGGCTACCAATTTGATGCGCACTCTTGTAGCTGAGAACGCATCACAATCCTTACAAAGGAGGTCTGATGCCCACCGCGAAAAAGAAATGGGTCGCCGGGGTGAAAACAGATTCCACTCATCCGCCCGCTGGATTGTTTACCAAGGACGCGAGCACAATTGCAAATACGCTGGCTTCTAAGAAGGTCTCACCAAAAGGACCCGGCTCGGGTATGCGAATGCTTACGTACTTCATAAACCGGGCTGGACGCAGTCTGAGCGCGAGCCGGCGCGCCAAGCTCGAAAAGGCAAAGTCGTTGCTCGCCAGAAAGATTGAGCGGCAGAGAAAATCTCAGGCACACGCCGCAAGCTGAGCTGGATCGTAGTGCTGCGCCACGAGGTTAAAGATCACGGGCACACCCAGTTCGGCAACGCCGCGCGGGGGAGCGACCAGCGCCCCATCGGACAAGCCGGTAGTTGGGTCTTAGATCCGTCGGCCATCAGCAAGGCCCGCTCTTACTCCCGTACTAACTGAACAGATATAACGAATCAGGTAATACCATATTCACCGTATTGCGCCATTGTCGATTTTTGTCTTTTATGTGAGAGACTCGTTGCCCCTGTGGAGGGCTCATGAATAAGCTCGTACAGTCCGCGCTCGATGCCACAGAGAGTTGGAAGTACCTGGTCGAAGCCGCCATCTTTGAGAGAAACCCGATTAACTTGTCCCGGCGCCTTCAGGACGCGCAGGATGCCGTCATGGATCAAATAGAGGATTCGTTTGAAACGGCGAGCCAATCCGAACGCCAGTCGATGATTAATGCTGTGAATTCTTTACGTGAGCTACGGCGCCAGGTTCAGTCAGTGCGGTCGCCAATAGAGGTTCGACCCTTCACTGATGCTTAGTGCTTAAATTCGTAGATCGCGGTGCACACAGCTGAAGCCGCAGGCGCCTCGATCTATGTTGAGGTTTTCATGATCGCCTTGTCACTTTCCTCGTGCTGGCTGTGCCCTGGCTTGGACGAAGCTTCCGGCCCCCATGTTACTGACAATCCTAACCGGTGCGCTTGTGGCTGCTCTAACCTGGTTTCACTGGCGCGTATTCTGCAGGGCGGAGGGAGTGCGTCCCAGATGGAAAAGCGATTCATGGCGCAGATTGAGAGTGGCTATTCGGAACTGATTTCCGCAGCAAGCACTGAGCCGGGAACCTCCTTCAGCTCTCGCGCCGCATAGCGTCCTCGAGTCGACTTCGTTGGGGAGGTGCCTGGCGCGCCCAGCGGAAATCAGCTTTGCAACACCCTCCCAGCGAATTCTCTTCGTCACCTCAACGGCTGCCCCCCTCGGTTGAAACGACACCACCGCAGCCGACTCGCGATTGAATACTACGAATGGAGTAGGTCGCGAATCGGTTTCTTGTATACGGCAATCCTCAGCGGCAAGAATGCCATCCTTGTAGAGCGATTTGAGAAGTTCACATGGATTCTTTCAGTCTTGATGTCGTTGAAAATGGACGAGGTGGAAATGTGGCGAAGCTTCGCTATTCTCTGCTTACGCTGGCCCTTGCTTATGCTCTTTGTTCTGTACAAGCAACTGCTCAAGCGTTGCGAGACCCGCACCCTGATCTCGCGGCTGCGTTCGTCGGGAGGCCTCTGACGTGTTCGGAACCCCAAAAGCTGGTCATTGCCAGACCCCTCGCGGAACGGGCAAAAATCAAGGCCCGGCTCTACAACCTCTTACGCGAAAGCCTGTACGACGATGCAAAAGGAATCGTGAATATCGCGCGGGAAAAAGAGATAAAGAATCTTGCAAGTAAGCTGAAAAGCGACAAGGTGGACTAGACATGTCGAACTTGTAGTTGTCCGATCAAAATTCGGACAACATAATGATCGGCCTTTGCCCAGTCACGCTCGTGAGCCGCTTCTCCACAGGATTTATGCGGCGCCAACCTAAAATTGCGGCTATGCAATTGCTTCGGACAATAGTCATCCACAGCTGTGTACTCCCACTTCGGCAACCGACGTGCTATAGAAATAAACGAAGCCAATAATTGAGACAGCAGCCACGGCCTCCTACAGGATTCACCGTATTGCGAATGCATCAAACCCGTATTACTTGTTGGAATCGACGTACTGTCCCTTAATCCACGTAGCAGCCCCTCACGGAGGAATGTATGGCCACTGCTGGAAACCCCACTGCCCAAGGCTGGGTGTGGAGAGATTTGTATGTTACCGCTCTGATGGAAGGCGATAGGGAAAAAACGCCAGGACGCATCGCGGATGCGGAACTCGCAATCTTGAAGCGGGCAAGAGAGTTATTCAAAGCTTCGGGAGACAACATTCAAGAAGAAGAAGCGTTGGATGATGCGCTTTATGCTCTGCGTGCCTTAAAAAATTGTCTACAGCTACCGAGCGGACTTGCGGAAGCAGCCTAAGGACCATCCGCTCTTCGACTCGAACCCGATACGGCGCCAAGTTATTTCTTTGCGACTTGGTTCAAAGTCGAGAGAAACGCCTGTGCGGAAGCAGGAGACGGTATTTGGCCATTCAGCACCAACTGCAGGCTGGCGTTGGGTCCGTAAAGGTTCCGCAGATTCTGGTCGTCGACACTAATCTTGGAACCTTCCAGACTGGCACCTGCGTAGGCGCCGGTAGAGGTTGTATAAACAAGGACTGGCGTTTTCCAGCCATTGGCTTCCGTACCGCCTGAACTGGTCGCCATCGGCCCCGCCGCCGCGGCCTCTGCGCCGAGACTCCATTGTCCTCGTTCCAACTCCTGCTCACCCTGCTTGTTCAACAATAAAACCAGATCCTGATGTTCTAAACCGGCTTGTAACCCTACGCTTCCACCCGTGATGCTAATAAAAGCCGGTGCACTCCAACCTGTTGCCGTGCGGCAACTAGCCACGCCGTTCCCGTGCTTGCCGCCCACAATCACGGCCGCCTGCTTCACTGCGGGTATGATCGCAAGACACTCCGTATTCTGGAGCACAGAAGATGGAATCTGGTGGGACGACGTCATATTGCGGATCACAACCGCGGCGCTATCTAGTTCCTTCGTCGAATCATTCGCGAACGCCGTTGCGGCGAATAACATCAGCATTAATGCGGCAGCCACACGTGTCATCAGACCTCTCCTTAACTCGCCAAACTGCGCTTACGATGAGAGGGCCGTCGTCGCGGTTGCTTGAACAGGGAAACAGAGGCGGCTTACAAGGGCAGGTTACTTTATCGCGCTGTCGCGCCATACCAGCGGCCAAGCGCTACTAAACACCACACTGCTTCCACGATACCGAATGGCCAAGCGCCTTGAAGAAAGCCGTAGATCGATCCCAGCGCACACGCGATCGAGAACGCCAAAATGAACCAGGAGCTGCGCTTCTCAAGCGAGTATGAAATCAACATCGCGGTTACTGCAAACAGTCCGAAACCTGTGAGTCGATCCATGGCCTATAGAGGTGCACAGCCTTTTTTCTTCGTCGTTCAAACCGGAGCCGCTCAATGGCACATGATAAAGATGATAAATTAAGAAGGCTGCCCCACGCTTTGCTTCGTCGTTCTCCGATTATCAAGAGCACCCGTGGTCCAGAGTTAGGCGGGCCGAACGCGGGCTGCGAAAAACTCGATGTCGCACCTGTTTTGGATCGGGCAGCGCTTCCACCGCATAAAAGGCTCTAGAGCGAGATTCCCGTCCCTGCGTTTTACTGACTGTGGATACTGGACAAGCGCGTGATGGCAGCGACCATGAGGCTCGAAAGCAGCTGCATTGTCGTTACATCGCGCTGGTCGAAAGCGTGTGGGGCCCCTGAGAGGACCTCAAACACGCCAAGCGTCCTGCGGAAATGACGCAGCGGGGCAGCCAAAATAGAGCGCGCACCCAAACGGCGGCAGCTGGCTAGGTCGACACAGGGATTGCGCTCGGCATCGTGGCAAAGCACGATCTCGCCAGTGCGGACACAATCGGCGGAAATTCCAGAATCAGTTTGGAGCCGAACTCCCAGATCGGGTGCGGTGCGGCCGGTGCGGGCGCGGCAGATGATCTCATCTCCGTGGCGCAAGGCGATGGCGGCACCGGTGGCTCCAGTCAAAGCTTGAGCGCGTTCGGCGATCACGCTGATGGCCGGTTCCAGATCGATCTCGCCGGGGTGAAAATCAGGTTCGTACCTGGAAGGGTGCCCCATGCTTTGCACCGGATGCGAGACCATGGCTCGAGCATGGCTCCGCGACGGAGCCAGAGTTGCGAACGAAGCGGAAATGCGGTTCTCTGAAGTGGGAACCGTGCGAAGCAGTTCGCGCACTAAGCGATCCAATTCCGCATCCTCGATCAGATGAGCAGTCTGCTGTCCCTGTAAAGAACCGCCAAGCACTCGCGACAAACTCAGCAGGGCCCGGGATCCGCACGCCAGGCAATGCGGAGTGTTGTTCTTGCTGATCAACTCACATTCGACGCAGAATACGGCAGTTGGCAAAGTAATGAAGCTGATGTCCTGCCCGGTTAACTTTTCTGCCATCTATCGGATTTCCTTCCCCCGAGTTTTCTCTTTAGCTAGCGAATTGAAAAAGGTAAACGGGACGTCGATGCTCTAGAAGTGACAGGGCTGGTTCAGTGCTGTGGATAAAGCTCCGTTTACATCTTTTGTTGCCGTCGTCTCGCAGTTGATGAATGCAGAAACTCAACGCAACTTAATGAAGTGGTTGTCAGCTCGCGTGCGCTGCGACGAGTCCCGAAGCCCGGTCGGTCGCGGGCAGTATGTCGAGAGTGGGAGTCGAGATTCGATCGAGGGCATCGGCCAAGGCTACCGGAAACACGGAAGTAAGCAGGTTGATATCGAATTGCAATTCGCGGTCGGTATAGAGGCGGTAAATGGTCATGGAACCAGAGCGGCCATTCTGGGTGGTCACGAGATCCAGAGTCAAGCACCAGGCGCTGGTCGATTCGAAATGGCTGCCGGGCTTGGTCCAGCGCAGGCAAGGAATCTCTCCCCAGCGCGAGATGAGATGCAACCCGCTAATAGTAGGAACTTCGGCGGATTGGTAGGACAATCTCAAGTCGAAGGCATCGAAGTCGTTGCCCGCGAGTGCAGCCACGAGGATTCGGCAGAGTTGTGTGTAATCGCGAGTGACCTTCAACTCCTCCGTGGCCCTCAGAATGGCGAGATTATTGATCAGAATCTGGCGTTCGATGGTACGATGCGCCACTCGCCGCAGTTCGCCAAACTCCAGATAGCCGAGACGCTGCACTCCGATCCATATCCCAGTGCCGAGCACGGCCAAGACCAAGCCCAGCAGATCGCCACTCGGCCACAGCAGAAAAAGGCTGAGCAAGGCGAACAACGCCGACACGGCATAAAGAACGATGACCACTTGGCGATGCGACAAACCCCGCTGCAAAAGCTTGTGATGAATGTGTTCGCGGTCAGCCGTGAAAACGGGTCGTCCTCCAAGAAAACGGCGAACAATGGAAAGAGCAGTTTCCAAAATCGGCAAACCGAATGAAACCACGGGGATCGCCACGGCGATAACTGTCGGCGCCTTCTGCGCGCCTTGGAGAGCAAGAGCGCTTAACATGAATCCGATGAAAAGACTTCCACAGTCTCCCAAGAATATCGTCGCAGGGCTGAAATTAAAACGGAGAAATCCAAGAATCGAACCTGCCAGCGCCAGTGCCATGAGCGAAACCAGAGACGAACCTGAGACCAGGGCTACGGCGAACACAACGATCGTGGAAAAAAGGGCGGAACCCGCAGCCAGGCCGTCGAGTCCGTCAATGAGATTGAAAGCGTTCGTGATGGCCAGAACCCAGAGGACAGTCAGCGGAAGACCGACGAACCACGGGAAATGATGACTGCCAAAAAGTACTGGCAGATCCAGAATGCGTAGGCCCCCAGCAAACAACATTGCTCCAGCTACAGCCTGAACGGCAAGCTTGACGTACGCACTCACCGGATGAATGTCGTCGTAAACGCCTAGCCCGAAGATCAGACAACCGGGCAGCAGAATTGTGAGCAGAGTTTTAAGGGAAAGCCCGAAGCCCACAGCAAAATAATGCCAACCGGCCAGCAACGCGATAGCAGAAGCACAAAGAAAAGAGAGAAAGATTGCCACGCCGCCGAATCGTGGCAGGGGGCGGCTGTGCAGATGGCGCTCTAGGGCAGGGATTGCTACCCATCCGCGCACAGTCGCGAGATCGCGCACGTACTTGGTCAGAACAAAAGAAAGCAGCAGCGACCCTGCAAATATCGCGAGGAAAAAAGGCGTCAATTAACTCCTCTCTTGGAAGTGAAAACGTACATCAACCTTGGAGCCACGTTTTCCTTCGCGTGTCAATGTTTCGGTTGAGAAGCTTGTCTGATCGTATAACCATCAAGGCCGGACTACTATTCTCTGTCTTGGTACGTTGCGTTCAGCACGAAACGTTCGCTGGTCAAGCTTCAAGATTGTGATGTTTGCGATCTAAGCACCGGCCTGGAACACTGATCGGTCGCGGGTCCAGGCTGTGCTAGACTTCTTGCAAAAATGGCAATGGACTTTTCGACACCGTCGATGCGATGTAGTTTGTCCAAGCTCGCGAACGGTTGGATGGTTTCGTTTCTATTGCTGCCGGCATTGGTGCAGGGAAGCGCAGTGCAACAGCAAATCACAGAGACACCAGCGAAGAATGTGATGGTGGAGAACGCTGGGGCACTGTCAGCGATTCAATCGGCGCCTGCCACGCGACCAAGTGAGAGCGCGACGGCGCAGTCTGGTTCTTCGCTGAGACTCGAAGCTGGGGATTTGGTCGAGGTTGGAGTTTACAACGTTCCTGAGCTCACCACCAAGGCTCGCGTCAGCAGCAAAGGGGAAGTCTACCTCCCGCTGATTGACTATGTTTCGATCGCTGGGCTGACGGCGGAGGAAGCCGAGGGACTTATCCAGAAGCGGCTTTTTGATGGTGGTTTCGTGAAAAATCCCCACGTCACTTTGTTTGTCGATCAGTATGCATCACAAGGGGCGAGCATATTAGGCGAAGTAGCGAGGCCTGGGGTGTATCCAGTCCCCGGACAACAACGGCTGTTCGATCTCATCTCCGCCGCTGGGGGGTTCACGGAAAAGGCAGGTCGGAGCATTACCGTCACACATCGCGATCAGCTCGACAAACCGATTACCGTTCCACTCGCGCGCAACGTCACCGACAATCCGGAGAGCAATATTGCGGTCTTGCCAGGGGACACAATCATCGTGCGCAAAGCGGACTTGGTTTATGTGGTCGGAGATGTAGGAAGGCCGAGTGGATTTCTTATGGACAGCGGGCATCTGACGGTGCTGCAAGCGATCGCGCTAGCCGGCGGCACCACCCGCACGGCCAATCTCGGCGGTACCAGAATTATTCACCGCGGCGCTGGTGGGCTGAGCGAAACTCCGGTCGAGCTAAAAAAAATCCTGAGAGCCAAATCACCCGATGTGACGATGCAAGCGGACGATATTCTTTTTGTCCCAACCAGCGCCACCAAGGTTTTTGCCGGACGCGCGATGGAAGCGGCAATGCAGGCCGCCACGGCCGCGAGCATTGTAGCCATTCCATAGTTAGGAATTCCGCCGCATCCCACACGGGCGTGGATGCCAGCGCCTACATTTCGCTAAGCTGCGGCTGCTGTGCGCCGTTCTTCTCTCATCAACAAATCCTGCAGTAGGTCGAGATATACCTTCGCGGTATCCCGGCGGGCGTAATAGCGGACAATATGCTGGCGGCCATTGCGGCCGAGGGATTCACAAAGCGCTGGATTTGTGGCCAGCCGCATGACCGCCTCCGCCAATGCCGCGGGATCTTCAGGTGCGATGAAAATCCCCGCGTTGGCTCGCTCCATAACTTTACGAGCGTGGCCATCCACGCCCAGAATCACTGGGCGAGCGCACGACATGAACTCCAGCATTTTCGTGGGCAGAACGGTTTTGAAAAGCTCAGCTCGCTTGAGTAATACAAGACATACATCCGAAGCGGCAATGTAAACGGGGATTTTTTCGCGGGGCTGCTGATCGACGAAGCGCAAGTTGGTGAGTCCACGAGAGCGGGCCAGAGAGACGATGCGCGCTTTCTCGGCGCCTTCGCCGACGAGGACAAAAAGAATATTGGGTGCTCTCTCCCGCAGATGAGCGGCGGCTTCCAGCAGAGTTTCTAAGCCGTGCGCAGCGCCGAGAGTACCGATGTACGAGACCACAAATTTCTCCTCGGCGCCCAGTTCACGTCTTATCGCAATGTTGGGAACAAGCCTGCTGAAGACGTTTGTTTCGACTCCGTTCTCGACCACGAAAACTTTCTCTTCAGGAACCTGCCAGCGCTCGACCAGATACTCTTTGAAAACTGGAGTTACGACTACGAGACGGTCACAGCTGCGGTAAAGAAATCCTGCGATCTTCGCTAAAGAGCGATGCAGAGCTGATTTCTGGCTGCTAACGCCGACTGCGGCCAGAGACTCCGGCCAGAGATCTCGAACTTCGAAGACAAATGGCACTCCGTTATAGCGGGCGAGCCACCAACCTGAAAGCCCGACCAGCAGTTGTGGCGAACTGGCAATTACCACGTCAGGTTTTTCCAGGAACACGCCCGTAGTAGCGGAAGAAATGCAAAACGAACTGTAGTTCAACATGCGCTCGTAGGCTTTGCGGTTCGGGAAGGGAAGAAGCCAGGTACGAACGACCTCGACGCCGTGATAAGTCTCGTGCAATGCCAAGCGGTGAAGCTTACGGCGATATTCTTGAGGCACGACTCCAGTGGGATGATTGGGAAATCCGGTTAGGACCGTGACTTCATGGCCGTCGTCTGCCCAAAGACGGGATAACTCCGCGGCACGGCCAGCGGGAGCCCCCATCTCCGGCGGAAAGTATTGCGACACGTAGAGAATTTTCACGAGTTCTTAGTAGTACCCGAGTTTGAACGCACTCTTGTAGCAAAGAGCGCGGGTTCGCTTGGCGCGGCTACGCGCATATGATTCCCATTTGTCAGCAAATCGAGCAAACATCTCATCTCCAGTCAGTCGATGCATTATGCGTAACTGCACAGCATGCAACCGGTGGTAGAAGGGGCTGGCGACCATGGGAAGCATCGTGCCAGATTGCTCATACAGCGACCAGAAACCGAGATCGTAACGATCAAGATTTGTACGAAGGGTAAGCACGGCGTGCGCAAACAACTCCCGCGCGGTGTTGCTTTTTGTCATCAGAAAATAATCGTGCACGCCCCATGCCGCCCAGATGAATCCGTTAAGAATGTGGGTAGGCGGCGAAACGATGTATTCCTCGAACCAGAGATTGCCGCGATCGTCAGTGAATGTCACGCCGCCTTCGCTGATGGGTTTGAGGAAACTGGTGAACGCCCGCTCCGCAGCGTCAAGATAGGCAGCGATTCCGGTCTCTCTATAGGCGCGAACCAGCAAAGAAATTCCATGGCCTTGGGCGAGCGCGGAGTACCAGGGGGCCTTCAGGGGCGAACGATATTCCCAATCGAAGTAATGGTTCCAGACCCACGACCCCTGCGAGTTGAGTTCGAGATGAGCACAGAGCCAGTCGCTGGCGGCTAGGAATTTGTTCTTTCGCTCTCTTCCTATTTCATTCTGATTCTGGCAGAAGCGGTTGTAGTTGCCCAGTCCCCACTGCGCGATCGCGATCGGGTTGTACTGCAAGCCAATTCTGCCATGGTAGTCGAGCATCGGAATGCCAGCGGAGTCGTGATGACCCGGATAATCCGCTTTCTCGGTAAACGACATGTAGTATTCGCCAAGCCGATGAATGTTGGCGCGAGAATTTACTTGAGGTGTCTCGTGCCAGAATGTGAGTTGACTGTTCCCGGGAACTAAATAGGCACTGAAGATGCGTCGATAATATTGCAGAGAACTCACAACTGGACATTAGCATGGGACAAGCGTGTCGCTGGTAGCATGCGGGATTCCCCCGCCGACCGACCCGTCAGATTCGCCAAATGCTGGTCTCGAGGTCGGCTCCTTCCACCGCGATCGTTGTTGCTGCCAGCAAACCTGTGGTGTTCTTTCCATCCGGTAGGAACGCATTACCATACTGAAGCAAGCCCATAGGCCAACGATCTTTTTCCCATTGCTCCAGCAGTTGCCAGCGGCCGCCATCAGCGCTGCCGTAGAGGTACACATCACGGCTGGAGTTGATTGCGCTCGGTTCAACCATCGTGGAGAAAAAAATACCATTCCCTACCCGGCAGCCATGGGTCGAAGAACTGTTCAATGTCGCCACTTGGCGGAGATCTCGGCGGCGATCGAGACGGTAGACATGATTCGTCTCGAGCGGCGTGTCGGAAGAAAAGTAAATCCCGTCCGGAGTGGGAACCAGAGCCGCGGATCGGGTTTGCTGGCTGCCACACAACACCACTTCCACGGTTTTGAAATCGCACGAGGCGCGCAGGATACGACATTCTGAGTCATGGTCGCCAGTGAGCACCCAGAAGCATTTGTCCCACTCGTCGTAAACAATGTTGTGCACGTGACGGATGGTGCCTCCAGGAAATGTGTAGGCCACGTCCCAATGAGCGCCTCGGTCGGTTGATACGTAAATGTGAACTTCGTCGCGTCGCGGGTTGTTGAAGTATTCGCCCCAGAAAATGTGGTCGTTTGGAGTGGTGGCAAAATGCAATGGTCGTGTGCCACGAACCACCTTGTGGGTTTCGTTAAATTCTGTATCCCCCGGCACCAGAGTTACGATGGCATGAGGGACAGTTCCGATCAAGTGCCCTGAGGACAAAGCCGCGATCGCGTGGAAACCATCGCGAAAAAGACGGGATGCCAGCCGGGAAGGTGAAGTGACAGTTCGCCACGCGGCCGGTCGGTACTGTCCTACGTGCTCCCATTTGATGGCGCTAACCTGCGTCTTTACCTTGGCGCGAAAAACCGTGTACCCTCGGGACGCATAGAGTACGTCATTGTGCCATGCAAGGGCCCGCAGGCGAGCGAAGGTCGCGATGCGAACTGGATGCAGCCCTGAACTTTGATCGAGCGAAATCTCGTAAGTTGAATGGGCTGCCATGTGCCGAAGGCTAGTTCTCCGTTTTCAAACTTAGATAAGGTCCGATCGCCAAAACGTCCATATGCGTGCGCTTAAAGCAATCGATAGCCTCCTCGGGTTGGCAAACGATCGGTTCGTTTTCGTTGAAGCTGGTATTCAGGAGCGCGGGAATTCCGGTTTTACGCTCGAACGCACGAATCAATTCGTAGTACAGCGGATTCTCCTCGCCGCTTACGCTCTGCAAACGTCCGGTATCGTCGACGTGATTGACTGCAGAAAGGTGCGCGCGTTTGTCTGGGCGAATTTTGTACACATGCAGCATGAAAGGCGATGGGTGATCGTGCTCGAAGTATTCCCATTGGCATTCTTCGAGAATCGACGGCGCAAACGGACGAAACCATTCGCGCTGCTTAATGCGCGCGTTCAGGGCATTTTTCATTCCGGGTAAACCCGGATGAGCCAGAATCGAGCGGTTGCCTAGCGCACGCGGACCCCACTCCATGCGACCCTGAAACCAGCCTACAACGTTGCCTGCCGCGATCTGTTGAGCGACGAAGTCGAGCAATGATTCGCGTTTAAGTTTGCTATACGGGAGCCTTGCTTTTCTTAAATCGGATTCGATACGAGCGTCTGAAAACTCTGGTCCTAGATAAGAGTTCTTCATCACAAAACGGCGCGGCTGGTTGAGGACGGCGTGGTAAGTGTGGAGGGCCGCGCCGATAGCCAATCCTTCATCCCCGGCGGCAGGCTGGATGCAGGTGCGGCGAAACGGGGTATGCGTGAAAAGTTTCCCATTGGCAACGCTGTTGAGCGCGCATCCGCCCGCAATTGCTAAGTCTGCGCAAGGCACTTGCTGGTGAAGTTGGTTGAGCAGATGGAAGAACACATCTTCGAAACGATGCTGCATCGCGTACGCGAGGTCCATCTCGCGCTGAGTAACTTGCGTGTGCGGCTCACGCGGATCGCCAAAGGCTTTGACCATCCGATCAGAAAAGTGACGGGCCAACCGGACTGTACCGTCCGGCAGCACTTGCATTCCCTGATTGCTCCCCAATGGCTTGAAGAAACTATGGTCGAGATTAAAGCTGCCATTTTTCAAACCAATAACTTCTGCGAGTTTGTCACGGAGCGTGTCTTTCCCGTAGGCCGCAAGCCCCATGACCTTGCCTTCGTCGCCGTACTGCTGGTAGCCGATGAATTCGCAAATCATCGTATAGAAACTCCCGAGCGAGTCAGGCAAGAAAACACGGTCGAGCACCTCAATCTGATTGCCTTCGCAGCGGGCCATCATGGTGGAAACAAAATCTCCCGAACCGTCGTAACTGAAGCCCGCGGCCTTGTCCCAGGGAGAGCAGTAGTAAGCGCTGGCAATGTGCGCGATGTGATGCTCAAGATGGTGCTCTTGGAAGCGAAGCGTTTTGGGATCGACCTCGAGCGCTTGGGCGACCAGCGAACGCAGATCGCGCATCGGTTGCTTGCGCCGCCGCATTCGGATCAGATTCAGAATCTTCGCGGGGTTCGCAAGGGCGTACTGAACTTTCTTAGCAAGGTTGGCATCACTGTCTTGGCCAATCGCCACATGATCAATATCTGTAATCTTCACGCCGGCGAAATCCAGGCAGGCCTTAATCGCGAGCGCGGGAAATCCGGCGTAGTGCTTAACGCGGTTCAGGCGCTCTTCCGCGATAGCGAATACAACCTCGCCATCCTGCACCAGTGCGGCTGATGCGTCTGCGTGAAACATGTTCAGTCCGAGGATCAGCATTGGATGATCTGGAGCCCTTGTTTTATGCGATCGGGTTTCATGCGATCGCAACTCGCGGAACGTCGATCCGCTCTGCTGTCGTGTGCTTGCGACCGTCGAGGAAATTCTGCATCCACACCTCAAGCGTGAGAAATTGCCAGACCTGCATGGACCAGTCGTGCTTTCCTCGGCGGTGCTCATCGACATAGGCTCGCACAGTTTCGTGACAAAAGAGGCCGCGCTGGCGAACTCGCGATTCGGAAAGCAAGTCATCGACCATTTCTCTTAAGTCGTTGGCCAACCAATAATCCACTGGCGCGGCGAAACCAGCTTTCGGCTGATTCAATGCCTCCTCGGGCAGGATGTCTCGCATAGTCTCCCGAAAGATGTGCTTCGTGATTGGACGAAGGAACCCTTTGAGTTTCAGGCTGGGCGGTACATTCCAGGCAACAAATTCGGCGAGTTCCCGGTCGAGAAAAGGCACGCGGACCTCAACCGACGAAGCCATACTCATTTTGTCGGTGTAATTAAGATTCAGGCTGGGCATGAAAATCTTGGTGTCAAGATACAGCATCTGGTTGAGGAAGTCTGCATCACGCACACGCTCAAAATATGCCCAATGTCGCAGCGCAGGATCGAAATCACGGACCTGATTCCACAGGTCTGGCGTGTAGAGCGATGCTTTCTGTTCCGCATTCAGGTAGGTGCCGTTGGCTACGAAGCGTTCGGCGGATGGGAGCGACGCGGTGCGAGCCATCTTTTTTGCCAAACGCATTCTTCCCTTGGCGCGCGTGCCACGCAGGTCAGGCATGCTGGTCAGCGATAGATCGATCCATCGACGCCACGAGGCCGGAACTTTCTGGTACGCCTGCGCCCAATAATGCGCGGAATGCTTCCGGTACCCGGCAAACAATTCATCGCCTCCAACGCCGGACAGCAAAACCGTCGATTGCTTGCGCGCCTCGTGACACACTAGATACGCCGCAATAATGGCAGGATCAGCTACGGGTTCGTCCATGTGCCAGATAAGCCGGGGCAACAAAGCGGTCACATCAGGCTCAACCACGATTTGCTGGTTCTCGAAGCCGAGGCGACGGGCGAGGCGCGCAGGAACATTGGGATCGTCGAGCGCATTTTCGCCTACGCGATGCTTCTGCGGGTAGGTGATAGTGTACGTCCGAAGCGGCCGCTGGGCATCTCGCGCTAACATCGCCACGATGCTCGATGAATCCAACCCCGCGCTGAGAAATGCCCCCACCGGAACGTCACTGACCATCTGTGCTTCGACTGAACGGAGGAAGCGTTCGCGAATTTCTTCAGCCAGCTCTGGCTCAGAGCGAGGATAGGCGGCTTCAGCCGGGGGAAAAGTCAGATCCCAATATTTTGTAATGCGGAACTGGCCGTCGCGCACAGTTCCATAGTGACCGGCGGGAAGTTTATGGATCGCGCGAAACATCGTCCTGGGTTCGGGAACCCACAGGAAAGTTAGGTATTGGTGCAGGGATTCCGGATCGATTTCGGCGTCAATTCCTGGAACTTCAAGTAGAGCCTTGATTTCGGACGCGAACGCAAAGCGGCGCCCGAAGTGTGCGTAGTAGAACGGCTTCACTCCGAAATGGTCGCGCGCCAGAAACAACTCAGGCATCGCGGAGCGAAGATCGCAAATGGCAAATGCAAACATGCCATTCAATCGCCTTACGCACTCCGCGCCTTCCTCTTCGTAGAGATGCAGTACAACTTCGGTGTCGGTACCGGAAACAAAACGATGGCCCCTGCTTTGTAGTTGACGCCTTAAGTCCTGGAAATTGTAAATTTCCCCGTTGTACGTAATCCATAGGGTACGATCCGCGTTGCACATCGGCATGTGCCCGCTGGCGGAGAGATCGATAATCGACAAGCGGCGGGAACCTAATCCGACATAGCTGCCATCAGGAAATCGCCTCTCCCACAGGCCGGCATCATCGGGGCCGCGATGGGCTTGCACAGACGCCATTCGCGCCAGTGTTTCCCGATCTCCGCAATTAAACGAACCATTTATGCCGCACATTTAAGAGTCAGTCCTTGCTGGTGCGCAACTCGTAAATTTTGGCTTTGGTATGGAAGAGCTGAACCGCTTGAAAACTGCAGTAAATCAGTCCGGGAACACCATCCAGGAATCCCATACAAAAAAAATACTTATACAGAAAGAACAGAAAAGGCGACCCGGGGAGAGTTAGACAGTTTTTTTTCAGCCAACGGCGGCGCTGCGCTTGGGTCCCAAACAGCGAGGGGGGCAAGTCTCGGTAACCGTTCACGCCCGCCAACCACACTCGTGCCTCCCAGTTCGAATATTCATCGTGCTTGAGGATATACCTGGAAAGTGAATTCACATTGTGATGGACCAGCGGGTTTTTCAACCGCGCAGTTTTGCCTTCGACCACCACCCTCTCGTGCACCTCCATGTCGCACATGGAAGCATCCTGATCTTTGAATCGGCATTCGAAGCGGCCCTTGCCACGGCGAAGCAGGCGTGCGCTGGTGTAGAAACTGGCGTCTCCGTGGCGAAGTACTCGTCCCAGGAAATACATGCGCAGAACAAAATAGTAGCCGTCGTAGCGTGGATCTTGGACAGCTTGCCGAATTTCTTCCAGTGATTCCGGTGTCAAAACCTCGTCGGCATCCAGGAGAAGTATCCAGTCATAAGCCAGTGGCAACGTGTCCATGGCCCATTGACGCTTCTTGGGCCAGCCGCCGTGATAGTGGAACTGCACGACCTTCGCGCCAAAAGAGCGGGCGATTTCCGCGGTTTCGTCGGTACTGCCGGAATCGATGACGTAAAGTTCACCGGCTTCGCGCAACGATTCCAGGCAGCGAGGCAAATTCCGCGCTTCGTTGCGGACGGGAATAATCACACTCACCGGTAAGGACACGGAGCGAGCGGCGGCCTGCGAGAGCTTCGGTTCCTCAATGGTTTCCATACGGAGCCTTGAATCGGCAACAAAATATTAACGTCGAGGCTGGTCGTCGGGATATGACAGAAAGGATGACAGAGCAGATTAGCCGGGTGTCCCCTGCCTGTTGACGCTTTGAAGACATGACTGATGAAAGACGTTTTTTCAACCATGATCCGGGTGACGAGTTGACATAGACTGGGTAACAGGTGGAATCCGAAAACGAAATTCCGGTGCGCGGAGTTATATGCGCATTCTGATTACAGGTGGGGCCGGTTTCATCGGGTCACATCTCGCGGACTATCTTCTCGGCCAGGGTCACGATGTGACCATCATCGACGATCTTTCGACGGGAAGTATGGAGAACATTCGCGAGGCCAAAGAAAATCGCCGCTTTCAATACTGCATTGACACCATTTTCGACAAACCACTGCTTGCGGAGTTGATCGATGACGCGGAGATCGTGTTCCATTTAGCCGCCGCCGTTGGTGTGCTCAACATTGTCGAATCGCCCGTGCGCACCATTCAGACCAACGTTGGCGGCTCTGAACTGGTGTTGGAATTAGCAGCCAAGAAAAAAAAACGGGTGCTGATCACATCCACTTCGGAGGTTTACGGCAAGTCCAACAAGTTTCCCTTTTCCGAAGAGGATGATCTCGTGCTCGGGCCGACTACAAAAGGGCGCTGGAGTTATGCTTGCTCGAAGGCGATTGATGAGTTCCTGGCGCTGGCTTACCATCGAGAACGCAATCTTCCGGTCACGATTGTGCGGCTTTTCAATACTGTGGGACCGCGGCAAACTGGCCGCTACGGTATGGTCTTGCCAACCCTGGTTAATCAGGCGCTTTCGGGCGAGCCGTTAACTGTGTTTGGCAATGGCGAACAGTCCCGCTGTTTCACTCATGTCGGTGACATCGTTAAAGGATTGGCGCAATGTGCTTTTTGCGATGCGGCTTTTGGACAGGTTTTCAATCTCGGCAACACCGAAGAAGTGACCATTCGCGCGTTGGCGGAGAAAGTCATCTACGCAACTCAGTCGTCCAGCATTAGCGAATACATTAGCTACGATCAAGCCTATGGCGTGGGCTTTGAGGACATGCAGCGGCGCGTGCCCGACATTTCAAAAGCATACCGGTGGTTCGGTTATGCTCCGACCAAATCGCTGGACGAGATTATCGACAGCGTGGTGGCTTATTGCCGTTCACACTTGCGGACTCTCCCGCCCCCGGCTGTAGCCGCTTGTGCCGATTAACTAGGCCGCATGAGGATATGCGAGATCGGCCAGTTTTAGACTGTGGGCGAGCGCGATGACCTGATCGACGTGAGCGCGCCAGGAGAACCCGTGCGACCGTTCCAATGCGCGTTCGGAAAGCTTTTTTCGCAGCGCAAAAGACTTTTCTAGCTGCACCACACGGTCGGCCAGCACTTGGGGAGAGAAGCGCGGGAAATATACAGCGGCGTCTCCACATATTTCCCGATGCACGGGCAGATCGGACGCCACGACGGGCAACCCGCACGCCATGGCTTCTACCAAGGGATGAGCAAATGTCTCGGCATACGCGGGACTCACGTAAATATCACAGGCGCGGAGTACGTGCTGCAGAAGGTGATATGGAACACTGCCGAGTTCGACAACTTGATCCGAAATCTCAAGATGCTTGATCAGGCCAGCGGCGGCGTCAGTGCGATACAAGCCAGAATCTTCCTCGTCAGACAGTTTGCAGGTGAGAAGAAGTTGGACGTGCCTTCCGCCCAAGCGCTCCTGAATATAAGGTAAGGCGCGCAGCAGAGTTTCGAAATTCCGGTAGTAGTTGTAGTGGCTGACGAAGATGAGGCGCAGAGGTTTCTTGCCGGAATTGATCTTCTCCTGAATCGCAGAAGGCAACCGCGCCCCTTCCCTGAAGAATACTTCCGGATTGAATCCATGGTGGAGGCCGACGACTTTGCTTCCGGTCCACCGCTGCAGGGTATTGGCAAAAGCATTGCTGGGAGCCACAGTGCAGTCGGCCCAGCGAACCGAGCGCCGAGCGAAAAAGCCTCGAACCAGAGTATCCAGCCAGATGCGATATGCCCCGCGTGCACGGAGGTCGCGACGAAAGTCGGCAGAGGTATAAAGAGAATTCCCCGACAGAAGAATCTGGGGCACGGGCGCACGCCACAGTGCGAAGTTTCCGGCCGAGATCAATACATCCGCACCGCTCTTCTGAATCATGCGGGGCAATTGGGATTGCTCCCAACAGAATCGTGCAGCTGCATTCGACGGAAGATCCATTTCAAGAAATGAAATGTTATCCGAACTAGGAAGGCCAGTCCTCAACTTCGGAGCAAGAGCAACGCTGACTTGCAATTCCGGACGGGTGGAAAATTGCGGAATGACATTGCGAACATAGGTCAGTCCGCTTCCAGAACTGGCGGCAAGGCAATTGAGAAAAAGATGCATCATCGGCCCATCGCCGCGGGGCCAAAACTTTTAGCCCATGTGTGCGCAGTCAGCGGATCGGTGGATACAGATGAGGGCGCGGTCACGGGAACAATGTCGACCATAATGAAGGCCAGAGTCCAGAAAAAGATACACAGATAGTAGCCAACGGCGAAGAGCCAATCTTCAAAACCAGCATGAACCAAGCCGGCCACCAGAACAGCTGCCAACGGAATTGCGGGTGAGAAGACATTTCCTGTTCGTCGAATTCGTGCCAACACGCGGCCGACATTCACAGCAATCAAAATCACCAGCGCAAGAAATGGAATATCTCCTACTAATCCGACCCATTCCGTAATAGCCAAATAACTGTTGCCATGCTCTCGAGTGGCCTCGCGAAGGGACTGGAAGCTTCCGGGTTGCTGCACTACCTCGCTGCTGGTCAGACTTGTTCCAAACCCGCTCCCTAACCAGGGGTGCTCCTGAATGGCGGAAACAGTCTCATCCCAAATGGGCCGCCGGGATGCCAGAATCCCGTCCTCGCGTCGTCCTTTGTACACGAAAACAGATGTGAGTGAATCTGGTGGCTGCTGGTGTAGAGGAACAACCGCCGCCACGACTGCGGCTAACGCCAGAGAAACGGCCACCCCTCTGAGTAGCATTCCGTATCGCCGCAAAGCGAGACATAACAAAATGCAGGAAACCGCTGCGCCGGCGATACCGGCGCGGGCATAGCTGCTAAAGAGCAAAAGAAGCGCGAGTGTAAAAGCGAATGTGCGCCGCCAACGGGTGGTTGGCCGTTCGCTTATCAGAATGCCCCAGAGCAGGACTGGAGCTGCGGCCACCCCCATCACAGCACCCAGAGAATTTGGGTTGCCGAAAACCTCGAAGTGAAATACGAAATAGGAAATTCCTGCAATGTAGACAAGCAATTCACAACCCAGCAATAATCTGGAGAAAAAAACAGCCTCCCTTTCCATCACGGCCAGCCGCGCCCCGGTCGAGCCGTAAAGGAAAAGAAGCAGCAGGCTGGCGGCCTTAAGAAACGCCAGATTCGGATAGGACGACGCGGCGGCGGATACCAGAGCCGCGACCACGCAAAACAGTGCTACCAGGTGGAATTTCCCGAAAGAGTATCGCGGATCCCCGGCATAAACAATCAGTCCGGCGACCGCGCCGACCGCCAGAACGACCCATCGGCCAGAAGTCCAGGCCACGTTAAGCGGTAAGGCCATCCCCGCCCACAAGAAAACTGCCAGCAACAAAGGAAAAAATCGTGCCCGGTAATTCCAAATCGCCGCTAGGAGCACCTGTAGAAACAGCAGGGTCGCAAGGTCATCAGAATTACTGAGGTACGCTGGACGGAGAACCACGGCGTAGGCGGCCAACAGGCAGGAGATAACGATCGTCAATGGCAAGCAGAAACTGGACAGGCGGTCACTCACGCTGCGTACCCCCGATCCGACACGACAGCGCGCGCCATGCCTGCGGCCCAGGCCTCGGGGGAATATTGTCCGATGCGTTTTCTACTGCGTCGCCCCATGAGCGATCGCAGTTCGGCATCACGGGCAAGTTCGTCCAGAGCGCAAGCTAGTAGTCCGACGTCGCCGGCAGGGAAGATGCGACCGTTCCATCCGCTCTCGACCAAGTCGGGAACACAGCCTGGCGCGACGGAAGAAATAACTGGTAAACCGCACGCCATTGCTTCGTTCACCACCAGACCCCAGGGATCAGTGTAGGAGGGGAAGACAAAGACGTCCGCCAGCGCATAGTAAGCGGCCAATTGTTCTTGCTGCGCAAAACCCACGAGTTGAATCGATCCCGGATTCGTTGCGGCGGCACGTTGAAGCAGTGCAGAACGCGCGGGGCCGTCTCCGACGAACACCAGACCCACATCTTTTCTGATTTCCGGCGCTAGTGCTCCATAAGCTCGGAGAAGATCAAAGACGCCCTTTTCCGGGATCAGGCGGCCAGCGAAGAGAAAAAAACGAGCAGGCAATCGCAGAGCCTCGCGATGCCTGGCGCCGTCCCTGCGAATCACTTCGGCACGCTGTGCGAAGAATTGAGTATCAACTGCATTCGGAGCAGTAGAAATCAAATTCTGCGGCACCCCGTGATCTCGCAAATACTCGGCCGAAGATTTTCCGGGGACTACAAATGCATCGCAATGGCGAAGGAATCGTGTTTTTAAAACTTCTATCAAGGTATATCGGCTGCGGAAGTCTCTGGTTGTGCTTTCCGCCCACAGACTAAATGGCACACCATTTCGTCGCGCCCAAATCATGGATTGCCATGAAGCGACATAGTTATAGCCACCACAAATGATGAAATCCGGAGACGCACGGCGGAGCGCTTTTTCCGCTCCCCAATTGAGCAGAAAGCTGTGCCGGCCGACCCTTCGCCGCCAGGAAGGAAGCACTTGGTAGGAGAAACGAATCTCATGTTTGTAAACCAGCCATTGGCGTTGGGTGGGATCGTTCTCAGCCAGGAAGATTACATGCAGATCGATCCCCTTGTGCCGGGCAAGCGCGTTAAAAACTGGAATCCGGTAGGGCGCGATGATCTCGGTGATGATGACAACCCGGCGGTTCATGCTACGCATTCCCGATAGATGGCGGCAAGCTGCGTAGCTTGATGCGCCGAAGTATGGTTTTCGAGGACGATGCGGCGCGCTGCTTCACTCATTTGCCGCCGAAGCCGTGTATTCTGCAGAAGTGCAGACAGAGCTGCAATTAGTTCTTGCAGGTTCCCCGGATCGATGAGCCAGCCGCTTTTCCCATGCTGAATAATTTCGTCAATCCCCTGGCCGCGGCACGCAATCACCGGTTTCGCTGCTGACATTGCTTCCAGATAAACACAACCCAGCCCTTCATATTGGCTGGGCAAAGCGAAGATCACACACCGGCGCATTGCATCGGCGACTTGCTTTCGACTTTGGCGGCCAAGAAAGCGAACATTGCCGGCAATCTTGCAGTTACTGGCCAATCTGTCAAGGCGGAGAAGTTCGGGACCGTTGCCGATAATCTCACACGAGATTTGAGGATACTCGGGAATGATGGCGGCGACCGCGCGAAGGAGCAATTCGTGGCCCTTAATCGGAATCAAGTTACCGACGCTGAGGATGGTGTCTGGCACAAAATCATCCGGTGACGGCGAAAACATTTGTGCATCGGCGCTGTTGTAAATCACCCGCGTATTAGTCCGGGGCGCCGCATTGTCAGCCACCTTGTCGGCAACCTTGTGGCTGATACAAATGACTCGCGCCGCTGAGCGATAGACAGATTGCGCAACCCGCTTGCACCATGCGCCCGCGTATCCGCGAACCTGCTTGTCAAAGAAAACATCCAAGCCGTGAGCCGTGACTACAAAAGGAATTCTCAGTTCCTGACTCAACAACATAGCGGCATGCCCGCAAGGCAAGGCAGCATGAGCATGAATCAAGTCGATGCGCTGCGAGCAGTGCAAATTGCGAATCTTAGAAATCAGACGCGTATAAAGAAATGCTCCGGCGGATGCAAGACCAAGTCCGCCCGGTACAGAGGGGTATCGAATCCAAGTTGCGACGGGAATACCCGCGTTCGATGCTGCCCTCATGCGATGCAATGGCTGCACTGCCACCACGCAGGAGTTGACGCCAAGCTCATGCATTGCCCGCAGCGGTTCCGCAATGAAGCAACCTTCTGCATCGTCGGAAGCGGTGGGATAAAAGGGGGTCAGAGTTAGGACTCGCAGTGCAGCTTGATAAGTTTCGTCCCGGTAAGGATGGTCAACCGTAGGCAGATCCGCCTGCGTGCTAGCCGCGAATCCAACAGTGATCAGACCAGCTCTTTCTTTATACGAAATCAATAGGCTTTACCCGCGGCGTGAATTCCACAGACTTAGACTCAGTGCGTAAACACCAAGGTATGTCAAGCCTCCCAGAGTGACTAGTACCAAGACGTGAACCGGAAAAAACATCTTCACCAATAGAAGGCCGACTGTCATGACGGCAGTGGCGGGAACGGATATTGCCACCGCGGTGAGCAGAGGAGGCCTGGTCAAATCTCTGACGAACAAGTAATTCATGAGCGCCACAACTCCTTGACTGAAGGCGGTTGTGAATGCCGCCGCGAGGGCTCCGTACCTGGGAATAAAGAGCAAATTCAAAAAGACATTCGTGGCTGCCCCGGCGAGCACCGCAACAAGATATTTCTTCTCCCGGCCATTCGGTATGAGTTGTGCTCCGCAATAGCTCGCGGCCGGCGCCGTGATGATGGTCAACATCAGCCAGCGAAATAACATTCCTGACCCGGAGTATTGGCTTCCAAAGACAAACAGGGTGAGCGGAGCCGCTAAAATAAAGCCGCCCACCGCGATCGGTAAGGCCAGACCGACGGTAGCGTTACCGAACCAGAGCAGGTATGTTTTCTCCGCTCTGCCATTCTTCGTAATGCTATTCTGCCCCGCAGTTTCGGAAAGCAGTGGCAAAAATACCTGGCCCAGAATCGGGACGAAAGACATTGCCATCGTCATCAGGCCATAGCTGGCCACGTACGTTCCCAGTTCCGCGTCGGCGCGAAAGTACTTGAGCATGACGACGTCGATCTGGTCATAGATCATTGACATAAGACTGGAGAATCCCATGACCAGGCAGATCGGCAGGAAGAGACTCCAGGTTTGCGGCGAGAGCTCCGGCAGCGGAATGTGAAATTCACGGCGGGCGGGCACCCAGATCAACAACGTACTAAGACCTAAGGAGACCAGGGTCGCTGACGGAATAATCCACGCATCGCGTGAACCGCGAACCAGCGCGAGAATCAAGCCAGCATAGGCAAGTTGTGCCAGAGCCCCCTGCACTGCAATCACCGACATGCGCGATCGGGCCGCGAAAATCCATTGGGTATCCACACTACCTGCGACGAATGCCAGTCCCGAGAGCATGATCAACAACCGTGTCTGATGATCCGGTGGCGCAAAGCACAAGGTAAAGAGCGCAAGTAGTGCGTAAGTGCCCGTTGCGAAAACCACCCGTGCCCCGAGAACGTGCTTCACGAGGAAGGGAACACTTTCGCTGTTCTTGGCTGCTTCGCGCAACGCGTAGGTTGAAAAACCAGGAGAAGCCAAGAGTCCAAAAAAGCCAGCGACTGCGGCGGCAAATCCCAATTGTCCGTAGACGGCAGGTCCGAGTGCGCGAACTACTCGCGGGAACACGATCAGAGGGATTGCCTTGTTGAGCAAATCGAGCAAGAACAAGGCAGCAGAGTTGTTGATAACGCGAGTCAGACCCACTGCCGTTGGAGACGACTGCTCTTGTGTTAACTGAGCGGTCGCATTCATATTGTGCTTTCTCGAAAGGTGTGGGAGGCTGCGGCACCCGCCGGCAGATTAGTTTGTAGACTTCCGAGTGCGCTCTCCGGCCTGGAGTTAAGGCTTCTGCTTAATACCAGCCAGCGAAACAATAGCGGGCTTCTATCAGCGCCAGCCAAGTGCTGTTGATAGAGGTTTGCCACTCGGCTGGGTACGATCACATGGCGGATCCGCCGCGAAATGTTCTCGATTGCCTCCTCCATTTGCTGGCGCAGGCTGGTCCGAAACCAGGTATCGAGCGGCGGCGTGAATCCTTGCTTTCGACGCCGGCGCACTTCAGGCGGGACCCAATCCGGCAAGCAGCGGCGCAGCAGAGCCTTACCTTGACCATGGGCAATGTGATAATCGAGGGGCAAACTCGCGGCAAATGCAAACATGCCTCGATCCAGGAATGGAGTTCGACATTCAACCGCACTGAACATGCTGGCCCGATCCACCTTGACTAAAATCTGCTCAGGTAAATATCCGTTGGCCATGTCCTCCATCGCCGAAAGCGGATAGCTCAGGCGCGCACGCTGCAGGGCAGCATCTCTAAGCTCCCCTAGTCCTTCAAACGCGGACTCCTGAAATTCGGGCTGAAAGCAAGCCAGGGTCGAAGCTCGTTCTGGTTCGGGATATAGAAGCTGCCAATCGTTTTTATGCAGAAAATTCAGCAGACCTGCACCACGCCATCGAGCGTGCCAATGCCGAAGCAAGTGGTCTGTGGCCAGATTGATTCCAGGAAATCGTCGAACAGGGTGCCAACGAGAATACGAAAAGAAGTGCCTGTAACCGGCAAAACATTCGTCGCCGCCGTCTCCTGACAACATTACCTTGCAGTGTTGACGGGCAGCGCGGCAAACGGCGAAGGTCGGAAACATCGAAGCATCGGCAAAAGGCTCGTCGTAGTGATCAATGAGAACATCAAAAATATTGAGGAGTTCAGCGGAGGAGAATCGAACCTCGTGATGATCAGAGCCGATGTGTTCCGCGATTTGTTTCGCGTATGGCGCTTCGTTAAGTTGTTCGTCTTCGAAAGATGCACAAAAGGTCGTGAAGGAACTGTTAGGCAGAATCTCTCGCATCGTGCAGGCCACGAGCGTCGAATCAATCCCGCCAGACAGAAATGCGCCGACTGGTACGTCGCTGCGCAGGCGCAGCCGGACGGCTTCACGGAAATCGTGCCGTACCTTTTCGATCGCTTGCTCTTGGCTGAAGGGTCGGTGACCACTCGAACGAATGAATTCGGGTTGCCAGTATCGAAATGTACGATGCTGCGATCCAGGCCCGAAAATGATGGCCTCACCGGCGCAAAGCTTGGACACTCCTTTGAGATGAGTTCGTGGCGCGGGAATATAACCGAGCGCCAGGAACTGAGCCATGGCCGCCACATCCAGAGTATGATCCACATTTTCCAGTGGTAATAAGGCTTTCAATTCCGAGGCGAAGGCGAGACCATGACCGTCGTGGATAGGCGCCCAATAGAGTGGCTTCTCTCCAAAACGGTCACGGGCCAGAAAGATCTGGCCTTTGCGGCTGTCGACGATGGCAAACGCATACATACCCTCCACATCGTCGAGCAGCGCGGTTCCTTTCTGCTCGAAAAGATGTACCAATACTTCAGTATCGCTGCGAGTAGAAAAACGGTGGCCCTGCTGAACTAATTTCTCGCGCAACTCCAGATAGTTGTAAATCTCACCGTTACAAACTACCCAGACGGTACCATCCTCGTTGCTGATCGGCTGAGCACCGCCCTCGATGTCTATAATCGCCAGTCTTAGATGACCAAGCAAACAGCGCCCATCCATGAGGCTTACGCACTGCTGACCGTCGGGGCCTCGGTGCCGAAGACGCAACTGAGCTTGCTCCGCCCAAGCCCTGACAGAATCGGGTAAGGGATGAGCACGGTCGATCATGCCAAAGATTCCGCACATATTTATGAGTTCTGCCGTTGAGCAACCACTTCTTGGAAAACTCCTGCCCATTGCTCGGCAACTCGATCCCAATCGAATTTTCGTGCATGTTGGGCCGCCGCTGCTGCCATCGATTGCCTCATCACGGTATCGCGCAGTAACACATCCAAATATTGGGAGACTTCGTCATCCGACTGCGCTTGAAAGCCAGTCTTTCCGTGCAGTACGTATTCCGGCTGATACGAATCCATCGCGATTGCTGGCAAGCCGCAAGCGGCCGCCTGTCCGAGCACTTGAGGATGACCCTCGACGACGCTGGGGAAAAGAAAAATCTGCGCGCTGCGCATTTCTTCTCCAAGTTGCGCTAGTGGCAGATGACCCAGGAAGGAAATATTGTGGCAGTTATACTTTCGGGACAAAGTGCGGCAATATTGCTCGGTTTCACCGCGACCCGCCAAACGGAACTGAACACTCGGCCAGCGGGCGGCCTGTTCGATTACCAATTCAACTCGCTTCCACGGTCGAAAGGACCCGGCGTAGAGAACAGTTACCGGACAGGCGTTGTGAGTCGATGCTGGTTCATTGCGGGAAAAGAAGAATCGACGGTCGATCCCATTGTAGATTGTTCCGGCCTTCACGCCGAACCTCCGTTGCACCGTTTCCGCAACGTACGCCGAGTTTGCGAATACCGCATTGCCTTCTACGATAGAGCGGGCGACCAAACTCTTTCCTGCCGCGTCATTCATTCCCGACACGATATGTGCGACTATCGCAGTCCGAAGCCGGAGGTTTTTGCGCAGCGCGAACACTACACGGTCGAGCGGCCCGAACCTCGGATAAAAGTAAATATCAGGCCGGAAAACAAGGGATCGCACGAGTAATTGGACTGCGTTTCCGTGCTTGTAGTAAGGCAATAGCGTCGTGTTTCTGCGCGCGGCGATGCGGGGATCAGGTTTGCCCTCAGCAATCATGATCACGCGAAACAACGCTGGCGGCAGACGGGCAACGATCTCTTTTACTGAAAGATTCTGAGCATTGGTGTTGTCTTCGTCGGCGAACGAAGGTGTGAAAATCGTAATGGGCCGAGTTGGCGAGTTGATTTTCACTACAACGTTAATTTCCGAAATAAACATCAGTAAGCAGCGTGCTGATCGAGCGTCTTAGAAAGCTAATGCGTTGCTTGCAACTGGCAAAGAGCTAGCTCCTGACAATAGACGTGCAAAGTTATCAGGATCTTCAACGCTCTTAGTAGCCAGCCGTTGGGAAAAGTTTCCGTAGTAGCTCTCAAGCAACTCAGGAATGAACGCGATCTGCTCTGACGATACCAATGTATGACCGACACCGAATCGTGCGTATTGCCGAACATAGCCCGAATAAGGATCTCGCAGCCACGAGCATAAGAAGACAGGAATGCCCAAAGCAGTGCACTCCAAAGCTACAGATGATTGCACGGTCAACGCGAATCGTGTGTTGTTCCAGAACTGATGCGATGGTGCTTCGCCAAGCACCTCGATTCGGCGCTCATACTGGGGGATGAGCCGGCGTAACATCCCTCGATAACCTTTAACGTTTTCGAAAGGATGAAGCTTGAAAACGAGTCTCACTCCGCAGGACTGAGCCAGCGCGCACAAATGCGGTAAGAGATCACGGTAGACCTCGTTGCTACGCCATCCGTAGCTCTGATAGGGTTCGGTAAAAAACACCAGCCAGGGAGCATCGCGGCGAACTGCGGGTTGCAAAAGCCACGGCTTCGCATGCGCCGGTGCGGCGATGACTAACTTCTCCGGCGCAAGATGGCAAACGTGTTTCAGGTAGTCTCGTTCCATTTCATTTTTGGCTAAGTACAAGTCCGCATGGTTCACCTTGATTGCCATGCGAAAGTCGAGAGCACCGTGGTGGCAAGCCAGAGCGGGGATGCCCTGCTTTTTTGCCAGCATTAGCGGAATCCGGCTGTTCGGATTACTGTCATCCGCGCTGAGACAGGCCGTCACGTGCTCCGACGCAAACAAACGCAGCCAAGCATCGCGCAGAGCAATTCCCCAACCGAAGGGCGCGCTGGCTGATCCCAGGAACCCTTGCGATTCGGCCGTCTTAAACTCTGCCGCGCGGCCGACTAGCCAAGTCTTCAGGTTTTCCCAGGACGCATGTAAAGCTGCGACTTCGTGCTTGTCGGTCGCGCCGAAATATGGAGTCAGCGATGTCACAACGACATTGGGCGGTACGGTCGCCGGAAGCCCGTTTCGGCGGGCAACAACCAACATGAATTGCTGATCTGGTAGCAGCGCAGCATATGAGAGCGCAGTGCGGGAGACATTCGCGTAAGCAGACGGCAGCAGTACTAGGGGTTGCTCCGCCTTGGCGCGGCGCACAGTGAAATGACGGCTAATCGAACGATCAACGTCGAATTTATCCTCCAGCAGTTGGAGAAGTTCGGCCTTGCCGAGCCGCGACAATGTCTCATAGTAGCGGTGTACGCGACGACGCATCGACTGCAACCCGCTGCCGAAGCAAGTTAGTTGTGCGCCGAGCAGTTGTTGCAAAGCAGTCGCCGCGGGATCCGGACGACTGGCATACAGATCGCAATTTGCTGAAAGCTCTTTCGATAGCCGATGAACTAGGATAGCGCGCTGGACTTTCGAGGCAATTTCCAACGAGAACACATCCCACCAGTCAATGCCCCACCGATCGACGACGCGACCGGCCCCGAGTTGCAGGAGTTCGCGAAGACAATAAAGATCCTCAGTCTCCTCGGTGTAGTCATAGATACTGATTACAGGGCACCCGGTCCGCCGGCTCCAGCGGTCGTAGGTGCCAGTTGGAGCGCGCCCGAGATCGACCACCAGGTCCCAATGCCGGGTTGAGTGCGACTGATCAAGGGTATCCTCGGGATGGAGCAGCAATACCTTCATGCGCGGACATTTCCCGTCGATGGTCGCCCTAAAACCCGGCGAACATAGTGTTCGAGCCGAGGGGAAGTCTTGATTGCGGCGGCGGCGTGATAGCGCGCTGCGAGTCTTAGATAAGTTACTGTCGATCTTGCAAGAGTCACATGTAAAGTTTCGCGCGTAGCGGTGGCCAAGCGTTTCTTGTAGTCTTCTCCACCTAAACCGAGGTCGACACAATCGGTGTCAGAGCAGTCGCAGGCTTCCTCAATCAACCTGAGGATCAAGCTGAAGCCCGGTGAATACTCACGAAAGCTACTATCAAAAGTTGTCTGGTAAAAAGAGCAATGGCGAGCGAATCGAAAAGCGTATTGCCAAGCTATGGGATGTTCACCGGCACGAAGTTGACTTAACGTGATCCAACCATGCGGTGAAAGTAATTTGGTAAGTTCAGAAAGAAAGTTAACCCGTTGCGGGCTATCCAGATTACTGGTTCGGCCAATGGCCGAGAACCTGGCCACGTGGGTCTCAGTGAAAGATGGCAAAGCCGAAGCAATTTGGTCCGACGACCGGAGATGGTCCACTACGACAGGAACTTGAGCCGCTAATGCTTTAAGGTAGCGTCGTTCGCGCTTATGCCGCATCGACCGGCGGACCAACTCACGCTGTTCCGTTGTCCGTAACAGGACTTGGGCGCACTGAAATGCCGTCTGAGAAAGCAAGTTGTACCCTCGGAAGTGCGCAGACGATGCGAGCGCCCGCGCCGTAGCAGAATCGGCCGGCAGGTTCGGCAGCACCAGCATGGACATCCCCAGCATTCGCAGCTCGGCTAAAACGCCGGCCACCAGTTCTTGTCGCAATTCAGGGGAAGAAACAAAGTCACAGTAGTCCGCCGTCGTCCCTCCTAAGAAAAAGGTTCCGCCTTGTGCTTTATCCGTTGCGAGGGAAGCAACACCAACTAACGACCCTTGCTCATAGGCCAGAATCAACAGAGGCGTAATGGAAGCGCGATAGGCGCGGCTTACCGCCAGTGACCACTCGTAGGTGTAAAAAACCTCGGGACACTCCATCTGGTGCACCAGTTCGTTCCACTGGTGAGCCAAGATGTTGTCGTCCGGAATTTCTCGGTGAAGAACTAGGCGCAAGGTTTCCTGCCAATCGAAGAGTTATTGGTTTTCGAAAACACGTAGTAATACCAGTCGGTTAGAAATGCGTTACTTGCTCGCGGATAGTCATCTCCCATGAATCTAACCAACTGGAAATTGAATTGGGCCAACTCTGTGATGACACGATCTGGTGTCGAGCAGTGAATCATGAGGCCCCCGTGGCTTGAATCATAGAGTTCGCCGTCACCGCGCCAGAAGGCCGATTTCGAAACCCGCCGCATTATCTTTGACATGCACCTCATCGCCGCGGAAAGAAACGCGTGAGTCGCCTTCGCTACAGTGAGCGCTGTTACAACTAACGGGAAGCAGACATTTCTCTGTGAGACGAGTCGTCGCGCGAAAGCCCTTACTCGCGCACCGTCCCAGTCTGCACGAACCAGGATTGAGCGCGGATTGTGGGAAGAGAAAACGAGCACTCCTCCAGCGCGCAGGACCCGCCAGCATTCCTGGATGCAACGCGATCTTTTTTCAGTCGGCACAAGGGAATCCAGCCCGTTAAAGGAGAATACGACGGCATTAAACGACGCGTCTCTGAAAGCAGACAAACTAGAGGCGTCCGCCAGTCGGAAATCGAGATTCGGAAACTTTCGTCGGCACGCGCGAACCATTGGTTCCGAGTAGTCCACTCCCACGTAACGCGACGCAACTTTAGAGAGATAAGGTGTAGTCCGTCCGCCGCCGACACCCAAGTCGAGGACGGTCATGCCGGGCTTAATATAACTTTGAAAAATCAGTCGCTCACAGGGAGTCAGATAATTCAGGGCCGCATAGTGAGAGGCCACCGCAGGTAGGCTGTAGGCTCGGAGATTGACCGCCTCCTCCTGCACCGGCATTGTTTCTGTGCTCAAATGTTCAACCCCGCAGCAGCGCTTGGGCTTCCTGGCCTGAACAATTCCTGCAGTGATCGATGAACCCCTGAAATGCGCGCTTCAAGTTCCGCGCCAGTCATCCCGGCGGTGATGTGTACTCGGGGCAGGGCAAATCTCGGAGTTTGTTTTCCGAAATCTCCGCCCACATTGAGAAATGCACCTTTGAAGCCCGCTCGCTCTGCCATTCGCAATTCTCGCGTCGTGATCGAGGACGAATCGCCGAAAGGATAAGCCAACGCCCACACCTCTTGTCCCAAAGCGCGCTCGAGATTGTGCTTGCACTCAGAGATCTCACTCCAGGCCACATCAGGCGCTGACTGCGAAAGCATCGGATGAGACAGAGTGTGTGCACCGATGCACATTCCCGCGTCGGCAAGTTGATGCAGTTCAGATTGATTCATCGCTAGAAACCGGCGGCTGAGGACTGGATCCTCGCGGTATTCAGCATCCCAGTGCTCCGCAAGTCCCAATTGCATTCTTATTCTTTCCAGAAGCGTTTGCCTGCGATTCAGGTCGTATTGCGAAAGCTTTTTTGTCAACTGCCACCACAAGGAATGTCTTTTTTGTTGCCTTGGCTCAACCAGAAGCCCGATTTCAGGCAACTCCAAGTTAAAGCGCTCCGGAGCTGCGATTAACATCAAATAGAGCTTTTCATACCACAATATTGTGGGCGTGTCGCTGAGAGAACTGCCGGTGACAAAGAATAGGCATTCGATCTTGAATTCCTGAAGAATAGGCAGCACGTCGAATAAACAATTCCGCAGACCATCGTCGCAAGTCAGCAGCGCGGACCGCGGCGGCAATTCATGCGCTGCCTCGCACCAGAGCAGAAATTCTGCCGGAGAGATTACGTTGTACTGGTCCTTAATCAATCGGAGTTGACAGCGAAAAAAATCCGCGCTCACCAGGTTGCCGTCCAATTGCGGATCGACGATTCTGTATCCTGCGGGCAAGACACCGTGATTGGTCAACACTGCAGGTCCAGTTCTGGCCACACGGCGAAGATATCCCGACCTCGACAAGCCCGGATACACAACGTGCTTCAACAATGGACTAACCAGCTTCATGCTTCGGCCACCAAGTCCCAGCTCAGCGGGGTTCCGCGCTCGATGTCGCGGGATGCGTGTTTGCCGACGATCTGCGGGAAATGCCTTGTGTGCAATCCGTGACCGGGGCGGATGGAGCGGATATTTTCTTGGCTGAACGTTTCTCCCTGCCTAACGGGCTCGACTACAAAGAGGGAACGGCGAAAGATCTGGCTGCTGCGTTCACTTTCGGTGGGACCGAAGTGAACTTGTCCCAGAGATTTCTCGGCGACTCGAACCGCTTCCACCATGGCTTTGAACTCTGCTGGCTCCAGGGAAAAAACGCTGTCGGGTCCCTTCAATGATCGGGATAAAGTCAGATGTTTTTCGATGATGCATGCGCCCAAAGCTACAGCAGCGACCGGAACGGCGATGTTAGTGGTGTGATCCGACAATCCCACCGGAACTTCAAACCTTCGCTCCAGCTCCGGAATCGTTCGAAGGTTCATATCGTTTGGAGGTGCGGGATAAGCGCTGGCGCACTTCAGCATTGCGATTTGCGTGGCGCCGGCCTGGCGAGCAGTGTTCACGGCTTCCTCTATTTCTTCAATCGTGGCCATGCCGGTCGACAGAATCAGTGGCTTGCCGGTCCGCGATATTTTCTGAAGAAGCGGAACGTCAACCAGTTCGCACGATGCGACCTTGTATGCCGGCACGCCCATGCTTTCGAGTAGGTCTACGGAAGTTGAATCGAAGGCAGAGGAAAAGAAATCAATCCCGAAATCGTCGGCCACCCGTTTCAGCCTGGGTTGCCACTCCCATGGCGTATAGGCCTCACCATAGAGTTCATGAAGGGTGCGGCCGTCCCAGATCGTGCCACTCCGAATCTGGAAGTACTCGCGATCGCTGCGGATCGTAATCGTATCCGGCGTGTAGGTCTGTAACTTCACAGCATCGGCACCAGATTCCTTGGCAGCCTGGATAAGCCGGATCGCTTGATCAAAGTCCTGGCTGTGATTAGCCGAGAGTTCAGCGACGACATAAACCGGCTGACCCGTACCGATCCCGCGATCTCCGATTTTGAAGATGGTCGTCAATGTCGTTCGGCGTTTTCCGCCAGAACTAGGTTGCCCAGAGTCATATCTTCGTTATGCCGGTCCAGTGTCCTTTCGAGGACAAAGTGAATAGCCCTCTGTCCCCTGATCTTTTCGGCATTGGCGCGGTCATACCCGGCTTGTGCGAACAGCCGGAGGGAAGGTGTGTTACTGGGTTTCACATAGGCATCGATCTGGCTTACCGCCGTCGTCCGGAACAGATCCTCCGCTGCCATTGCCAAGACCGCTTTTCCATAACCCTTGCCACGGAATGGGTGGCCCATGCTAATGGACACTGCCGCCCTAGTGTTATCGATCTGAAATCTAACCTGCCCGGCTGGGACTCCCCCAGCGTCCACAACCAAGTACAGCACCGCATTGGGATCGCATAGCTTGGAGCGAAACCATGCCAGGTGCCGTTCCCAGGAAATCGGTTCGGTAGCAAAAGATACTGGCCGAACTTCGGGATCGTTCGCCCAGTCCCATAGCTGCCGGCAATCTTTTTCTTCGACGCGTCTCAATCGCAGGTCGAGACCATGAATTGCCGCCCTGACTCTTCCCGCGCCCTCGCCGTCCACCAATTCTCTGGATCGTTGTGACAGAGAAGCCCGATGTTCTCCTCCCAGGAGAAGTGATTGCAGTTTTTCCGCAATCTCTTCCGAGGTTACCTCTTTGCTTGAACCGAGATGAATCGCGGCCCGTCGTCGGCCAAGTTCCTGTGCAACCGGCGTCTGGTTCTCGGCCACGTCGATCAACATGGCTGGAAGGCCTAGCAGGCACATTTCTGCGCAGGTCGAACCCGCAGCCGAAACAGCAATATCGGCCCAAGCCATAAGTTCCGGCATGTTTGCTGCATCCTTCAGAAACTGAATAGGAAGCGGTTGATTCGCGAATTGCTGCAGAAATTCAGCGTGCGGATTGCTGCCCCCAAGGACAGCAACCACTTCAAGCCCGTCGATCTTTACTTGGCGAAGTGCCTCCAAAACAAACGCTGTGACATTGTCGGGATCACTGCCGCCCATCATGATCAGCACCTTGCGTCCGTTCGGAGCGACTTCGCGATGCCATTTACTCCAAGACCTGAAGTCTCGTCGCAGCATTGCGAAACGAGGACCAAGGAGCAAACGAGTATGAGCCTCACGCCTCGCGTACATATTCTCGGTCGCGTGCACATTTTGATTGAGCACGATGTCAGCGGAATAATGCTCGCATTGACCAAGGTCATCCACGAACAACACCTTCAACCCTGTGTTCTTCAGATTCCGCTGATACGTAGAATCGAATCGATAGCCATCTACAACTACCCAAGCGGCGTGGCGCGCATGCGCCAGCGCTGCGAAATCCTGAGCGTCCTCAACGCTATTGGGAGGAGCCTGCAACCGGACGATTTCCATCGTTTCGGAACGCAGCCGTGAATCGATTGCGCGAGTCGATTCCGCCATCGCAAATACGACATTTCCGCCACCATCTTGCCACGCTTGCGCCAATGCCAGGCAACGCATCACGTGGCCTGTGGCTATCGCAATGCTGGCGTCAGCTCGAATGATGAGGGTATCGGTCAGCATCGGGCTCCTTGCAGCGCTTTCTGCAGCACACTGGAGTTCAGATCCGCAAGTTCAGGCTCACGCTCCATGAGTTGAATGACTTCGGTCCAGCTAAAGTCATCCGCGTTGCCAAAGCGCGCATAGATGATCCGGAGTAGATCAAGGTCTTCGGCTGTATCCAGCGTCCAGCGATATTGGCTGTAGTCAATGGGGCCGGTCTGCGAAACCAGTCGGAATAGTTCTGGATGCTCGTAAAAGTACGGTGTCACGTGCTCCCGCTCGTAGGGTTCCTCTGCAGCGTGCCAAGCCTGTTCAAGCGCAGCTAGGGTGAAAACCTCAGTATCCAAGCCCCGCGGATAAGTCCGCGGGAACACGTTGCTGGCATAATCCGCGTGGTGGTGGTGGAAAACACGGATAGTCTCGTCCACGAGTTGAGAATCGATCAGAGGACAGTCAGCGGTGATGCGCACAATGGCGTCAGCAGCCCACACGTGCGCCGCTTGGTAGTAGCGATCCAGAACATCGCTCTCTAAGCCACGAAAACATAAGATGTCGTGTTGATGGCACTCCTGAGCAATGGCATCGTCCACATTAGAATCGGTCGTAGCGATCACAATCTCGTTTACCAATCGGGATCGCCGCAAACGACCGATGACCCGAGCGAGAACACTCTCTCCGCCCAAATCCATCAGCACTTTGCCTGGCAGGCGAGTGCTTCTCATTCGAGCCTGGATGATGCTAACGGTTTTCATCCTGTGTTTGGCTGCAATGCCTATCTCGACGACCCTTGAGCCCGTGCAACTTTTCGCAACAGGAACATCGAGTCGACGTTCTGGTTCTCGATGTAAGAGAGTCGCTGTTCCGACACCAGTTCCAGATCGTCGAAACGCGCTAAGTATTCTTTGGCATAGTCCATCTTCCAAAGCAGCTCACTGTGGCCGCGGTAATTAATCTCGGTCACGTTTGAAGCGTAATACTCACATCCCCAGACGTAATTTTTCGCACAACGGTGGATTTCGTCTAGTGCAAGGGGAAGATCGTTCGGCGAAACGTGTATAAGTACTCCCGATGTAAAAACCAGGTCGAAATATTTATCTTCGAACGGGAGCGCAAAGGCGGACGCCACGGTAAGTTTCACATGGTTCATTCTGGATCGCGCGATTTCCAAGGCACAGTCCTGGACCTCGATCCCGTATAGGTTGCAATAACCGAGCCGCTGGAGGAGCAAAAGCTGGTTGCCGGTATTGCATCCTACTTCCAGAATTCGCGCGCCCGCGGGGATGTTCGCCAGGAATCGGCGATTCAGTTCTGTTCTGGTCGTGCCAAAATTCTTCTCCCACAGCGCGTCCACCTGTTCGGGCGTCAGGCAGCTGCGCTGCGTATATTCGTGCCCGAACTCCCCGCACCACGCTCGAAGCTGTCGAGTTGCTTGCGCTTTTGACATCGTGATCTCTTGCCCAAAAAATCGCAGTCAGGGCGGGGTGAAGCCTACTTGGCAAAGTAACCAACAACCTTGCAGACGGCGCGCACCACATCTTCCACATCATCGTCACTCATCCCGTGAAACATGGGCAGACTTATCAGCCGCTCAGATGCCTTTTCTGTTATGGGATACTCTCCGCCCTTGTATCCAAAGCGATCGCGATAGTACGGATGAAGGTGGACCGGGATGTAGTGCACGTTCACACCAACATTCTCGGCGCGCAACGCTTGGAATACTTCTCGCCGGACGGCCGAGAGTTCGCTCAATTTCAGACGTATCGGATAGAGATGCCAAGCGGAATCGACATCCGCGCGGGTTTGCGGGGGCATCACGCCGGGGATGTTCCGGAACTCAGCGTCGTATCGGGCTGCAATTTGCCGGCGCCGCGCAAGATTCGCATCAAGCTTTTTCATTTGCTGGAGGCCAAGAGCGCAAGCAATGTCGGTCAGTCGATAATTGAAGCCCAGCAGCACCATTTCGTAGTGCCATTGGCCGGCACTCTGGCGCTGCCTCGCATCGCTGCTGATTCCGTGATTTCGAAAGCAGCGAAGTGTCTCGGCAAAGACGGGATTGTCGGTGGTGACCATGCCACCCTCGCCGGTCGTCAGATGCTTTACAGGATGAAAACTGAAAACGGTCATGTGCGCGATACTGCCCACGCGGCGTCCGCCATATTCCGCTCCCAAGGCGTGGCATGCGTCTTCGATTACGGTCAAGCCGTGGTGCTCGGCCAAGTGCAGAATGGAATCCAAATCCGCAGGATGCCCAGCGTAATCGACCGGAAGGATTGCTTTAGTGCGGGCCGTGATTCTGGCCGCTACCAGCTCGGGGTCAATGTTCAGCGTGTCCTGGACGACATCGGCGAAGACTGGCGTTGCACCCTGATAGAGCACGCAGTTCGCAGTGGCCGCGAAGGTCAGTGGCGAAGTGATTGCCTCATCCCCTGGTTGCAACCCAGCAGCGAAAGCGGCGCCGTGCAAAGCAGCGGTGCCGGAACTGAAGCTGATTGCATATTTGGCCCCCACCCAGGCAGCAATCGCTTCTTCAAATTCGGCAACTTTGGGGCCTGTGGTTAACCAATCGGATCGCAGCGTCTCCACCACAGCTTCAATATCGCTCTCATCGATCGACTGCCGCCCGTAAGGCAGCAAAGTCTTCCGTACCGGCGGTCCGCCATGGATCGCCAGCGCTTCACTGCTCACCAGGGCTACCGTCATAAGTTTCCTTTAGGCTGGGGCGCGAAGATTTTCTTCTTGCGGCCACGCGACAACCAACGGCGAACATTCCTCCACAAGCCCGTACAGTTCCTCCGCGCTCAGCCACTGTGGATTGTTATCGCTGGTGTAACGAAACCCCTCGGGAAGTGGGTGCGCCTGCTTCCAGTTTTCTTTGCGCCACCAAGGATGTGCCGGCTGGATAACGTACATGTCATTCATCTCCAAGGCGTGGCGAGCTTCATCTTCGGAGAGCAGCACTTCATGCAGTTTTTCGCCTGGGCGGATCCCGATCGCTTCCACATCGCAACCGGGAGCCATTGCCGCGGCAAGATCCGCCATCGTCATGCTCGGAATCTTGGGGACAAAGATTTCGCCCCCGTGCATCTGCTCGATACAACGAATCACAAGCCTGACGCCCTGCTCGAGGGTGATCCAGAAGCGCGTCATCCGGGAATCTGTGATGGTGATCTTGCCGCGCTTACGCTGCTCCTGAAACATGGGGATCACGCTGCCCCGGCTGCCCAGCACATTTCCATAGCGCGCACAACTGAAACGGGTATCCTGAGCGCCGGAATAGGCGTTGGCTTGAATAAACATTTTCTCCGCGCACAATTTGGTCGCGCCGTACAGGTTGATGGGGTTTACCGCTTTGTCGGTGCTCAGAGCCAGAATGCGACGGACACCACGATTGATGGCAGCATCGATGACGTTACGGCCACCCATGATATTGGTCTGGATAGCTTCGAACGGATTGTATTCGCAGGCGGGGACTTGTTTCAGCGCAGCGGCGTGAACCACGACTGTGACGCCGGCGAACGCGCGTTCCAAACGTTGCGGATCCCGGACATCTCCGATGAAATAGCGCAAACTCGGATGGTCGAATCCGGAAGCCCGCATTTCATGCTGCTTCAGTTCGTCACGGCTAAAGATGATGAGTTTTTGCGGGCGGTACTGGCGCAGCATCAAGTCGACGAACTTTTTGCCGAAAGAGCCCGTCCCGCCGGTGACCAGCACAACTTGTTCGGACCAGTTCATCGATGCAATCCTTCAAAGTGAAAACACATCGCCGTAAACGAACCTGCGCCGCTTGTGCGCGATCAAAATGGAATTTGCCAGCGCCAGTATAGCGGAGAAAAGTCGCAATCAAGCCTGCAGGAACCCCCGTTAACACTAAGGAACCCGTTTGATTAAGGAGCAGTAACCCGCATCTTAGGGTGCTAGACTGTGCCCAAACTCAGTGAAGGAAACTCAGATCACCGTTCTCAGTTGAACGAAAGCAGGATGGCGATTTGACGGGACCTCCTTCGCAGTAGATTTTCTTTGGGAGCGCTGATGGACGCAGGACCGCTAATACCGTTGAACGGCCAGATCCTACGCGAACGCCAGCAGTCTTTTCCTATCCAACTCAACCGCGACGCTATGCCGAACGGCTACCCTGGCGTTTCCACCCAAGATTCCGTGCTTCGCGAATACTTACGGGTTCTCATCAAGAGCAAGTGGATCGTCATTGCAAGCGTGGCGCTGGTCGTTGGCGTGGTCACGATTTCTACCTTGCGAACCACGCCAATTTACGAAGCGGTGGGCAGCATCGCCATTAATAAGATGGACCCAGTGACCTTCAACCTGAAGGATTCGTCCAGCAGTGTCGAGTATTACGATCCAGCCGATATGGACACCGAGGTTCGGATTCTGAAGAGCGACCTGCTAGCCCTCCAGGTCATCCGGCAACTAAATCTGGACAAGCAGCCGGAATTCGGCGCCAAGAGCAAATCAGCGTCTTCCTCTCTGGAGTTGACAACGGACGCGATGCAGCCTGATTCGGCAAAAACTTCCGCCATTCTTGCCGGTTTCAAAGGCAGCCTGCAAGTTTCGCTCGTCCCCAACACCAGAATTATCGAGATCCGTTACCGTAGCCCGGACAAGAACCTCGCAGCGCGAGTAGTAAACGCGTTAGCCAATACCTATGTGGAGCAAAACTTCAAGACGCGATTCGAGTCCACCATGCAGGCTTCGGACTGGCTTTCCAAGCAATTAGTTGACCTCCAAATAAAAGTCGAGACCTCCCAGGAAAAACTGGTCAAGTACCAGAAGGAGCACGAAATTCTCGGGATCGACGAAAAGCAAAACATAACCACCGCCAAGCTGGACGAATTGAACCGCGAGTTGACCTCAGCCGAATCCGCTCGAATGGAGAAAGAGTCGATTTACCACCTCGTGCAGGCCGGCGATTCGGACTCGATCGCAGCGGCCGCGAACGTCGACGGTGCGGCCAAGGGTTCCAGCGCGAACTCCGCGCTGCTGGAAAAACTACGAGAACAGCAGGCCGATCTGAAAATTCAAGTAGCACAACTGAGCACACAATTTGGACCTTCCTATCCGAGATTGGCGCAGCTGAGTAGTCAACTCAAGGAAGTCGATGTCCAAATTCAGACTGAAATGCGCAAGGTAGCAGCTCGTTTGCGCGGCGACTACCTTGCTGCCATGCAGCGCGAAGCCATGCTGCGCAGCGCACTGGAGAAGCAAAAACAGGAAGCGAACAAGCTGAACGAGAGTGCAATCGAATACAGCCTGCTCAAGCGAGACGTTGACGCCAACCGCACACTCTCCGAAGGATTACTGGAAAGACTGAAGGAAGCGGGCGTTACGGCAGGTCTGAGGTCGAATAACTTCCGCATCGTCGATGTCGCGCGGGTTCCTACGGAGCCCTCCGGGCCAAACGTTCTGCGAAACCTTGCTTTTGCCCTAGCCCTGGGTCTGTCCACCGGTATCGGACTGGCATTCCTTTTCGAAAGTATGGACAACACCGTGCGAACGCCGGAGCAAGCGCAAACCATCTCAGCGCTTCCGTCCTTGGGCATGATTCCTCTCGGGTCTAGAAGCATGAGGGCACTGGGCGGCCGTGAAAAGCTGGAACTGGCCTCCTCCCGCGAGGCCGTCGAATTAGTGACGAAATCGCGTCCCAGGTCGCAGATGTCCGAGTCTTATCGCGCGCTACGAACTTCCTTGCTGCTCACATTTGCGGGAGGACCTCCAAAGGTCATTCTCATTACCAGTGCGCTTCCTGAGGAAGGCAAGACCACCACTAGCGTCAACTCGGCGATTGTGCTGGCGCAGAAAGGCACGCGAGTTTTGCTGATTGATGCGGATCTCCGCCGGCCCAGCATTCACAAAACCCTGGGAATGGGGCCGAAGGTTGGGCTCAGCAACGTGCTAACCGGAACCGCGACCCTGCAACAGGTGATTATTCCCTCGACGATTCTTCCCGAACTATTTATTCTCCCGGCCGGCACTCCGCCGCCGAACCCCGCTGAACTTCTGGCCTCAAAAAAAATGAAGGAAGTCCTGGAGGAGTTGCGGAAAGACTATGACCACATCGTGATAGATTCTCCGCCGACCTTGTCGGTCACAGATGCCGTAGTTATCTCGACCAGCGCCGACGCGGTTGTTCTCGTCATCCGGTCTGGACACACCACAAAACCGGCTTTGCGACGCGCCCGCGACATCCTTTTGCAGGTGAACGCGCGAGTGTGCGGCGTATTGGTGAACGCGGTCAATCTCAATTCGCCCGATTATTACTATCACTACGAATACCAGGGGAAGTACGGCCACGGTTACTACCAAGAGGATGCATTGAGCACTGCGCAGGAAGTCGTTTCTGAAGCCGGTTCCAGCGGAGCATAATGTTTCGCGGCACTCGCACGAAAATGTTCAAATGAAGATTGCGCTTCAAAGTCCCGCTCGAAAAATCGTTTTCTGCGGGACATGTATGGCGCTGACCGGAGTTTACATTGGATTGGTCACCCGCGAATTTCTTGCTGATCATTTTTCCAGAAAGCTTGACCTCGCCAGCTTGCAAATGGCCGCAAGACTCGAGCCCGGGAATGCCGATTATCAATCCCGGCTTGGGCACTATTTCCTGCAGACACAGCATGAACCGGAAACCGCAGCGCAATTCTTCACATCCGCGACCGCGCTCAACCCGAACAATGCAAGCTACTGGCTTGAACTCTCGAGAACTTATCGGCGGCTGGCAAACAGCGACCAGCAGAAGAGTGCTTTGCAACACGCCATCGCTGCCGATCCATCTACGCCAGATGTTGCCTGGGAAGCGGCCAATTTCTACTGGGCTCTGGGCGAAACGGATAAAGCGCTGCAGGAATTCCGCGTGGTTCTCGCGAACGATCTCTACTTGCCGCCTGCCGCCTTGGAACGCTGTTGGCGAATCAAACCAGATGTCGACAGCCTTCTGAGGGACGTCATACCACCCAATGCCGACGTTTACTCCGCGTTTTTGGATTTCCTTATTTCCAAAAATGAACCGGGTGGAGCGTCAAGAGTGTGGACCCAGATGGTGCAACTCGGGCATCCGGTGGAGACGCATCACGTTTTCGATTATGTCCGATATCTCATCGATCGCCGGGACGTCGCGCAGGCTCATCAAGCTTGGCGACAAGCGGTACATCTTTGTGATCTTTCTGGATATCAGCCTTCGCCGGACAATCTTTTGGTTAACGGCGATTTCGCCTTACCCGTGCTCAACGGCGGCTTCGATTGGCTGTACGAGAAGTCATCCGACGTCTCGCTGGCTCTGGACCCAGTTGAGTCTTACTCCGGGCACCGTTCTCTCTCCATCGTCTTTGACAGTCGTGGTATGGAAGACGCAGGCATCCGGCAACTGATTCCGGTCGAGCCGAATACGGACTATAAGTTCTCCGCTTATTTCAAGTCGGAAGGCCTGCAAGGCGCGGGTGGGCCACGCTTCTTGATCGCGGATCACTTTACCGGAGCAAAATACCTTGCCAGCGAAGAGCTTAAGAACGCGGATATCTGGAAACCGGTAGCAGGAACCTTCAGCACCGGCGCGGATACAAACCTGCTGGTTCTGCGGATACAGCGAGTGCCCGCAGGAAATGCGATTCGTGGCAAGCTGTGGATCGGTGGCGTCCGTCTGACTCCGCGCCAATTAGTTCAAGAACAAACCGTGGCGGGTGGCCAGTGAATTCATTGGCGCTGGCTGCGGAGCGAAACTCAATTAGACGGGTTCACGGTTCGCACTTGGGTTCCGTTCTTTTCTGCGGTGTGTTCGGCCTCCTGTTGTTTGGGCCATTGGCGTTTGGTGCGGTCGAGCCATGGTCGATTTCGATTTTGCAAACCGGTGCAGGTTTGCTGTTCGCGCTTTGGGCCGCGCGGCAAGTCGCGGCAGGCGAATTGGAAATCGAAGCCTCACCGCTGTTTTTTCCGATGTTGCTTTTCGCAGGCGTGATTTTATTGCAACTTGCAAGCGGACGAACGGCCTACCGTGCGCAAACCTTTTCTATCGCGCTGCTGTACTGCGCTTATGGCCTGTTGTGTTTCCTGGCGGTTCAGTGCCTGCGCAGAACCTCACAGGTTAAGGTTCTCGCTTGGATGTTCTCCGGATATGGTCTAACGATTGCGGTCTTCGCTCTGATGCAAGGTCTCGTCTCGAACGGCAAGCTGTACTGGCTCAGGACTCCACAATCCGACGGTTGGATTTACGGCCCGTACGTAAACCACAATCACTACGCCGGGCTCATGGAGATGTTGATGCCGGTTCCTCTGGTCGTTTCCTTCGCCGGAGGTATTCGAAGTCCTCGCAAAGCACTGGCGGTTCTAGCGGCAGCTTTCATGGCCAGCACGATTTTTCTTTCTGGATCGCGAGGCGGGATGATGGCCTTTGCCGCGCAGATGGCGTTGCTTGCTGCTTTCTTGCTTAAACGATGGAAGAACTGGACCACAACTTTTGTGTTGGTTTGCTTCCTGGGCAGTGGACTGGTCTTGCTAGCCTGGCTCGGCGGGGGCGAGTTAGCTGAGCGCATGGCCAGCATTCATAGCGGGACGCAGGCAGAGTTGTCTGGAGGGACGCGGCTCACAATCGATCGCGACGCGCTGAAAATGTTCGTGCAAAAACCATGGCTGGGATGGGGACTGGGCGTATTTCCTGAGATTTATCCACGGTTCAGCAGCCTCTCAACCAACCTCCAAGTCGGCGCTGCCCATAATGACTATTTGCAGTTACTGGTCGAAACGGGGACGGTCGGATTTGCGGCCGTCATCTGGTTTCTCGTGACGGTATTTCGTTCTGCCGTGAAGAAATTGAAACATTGGCCCCCTGGCACGAACACCGCCATGACTTTAGCGGCCATACTCGGCATCACCGGAATCCTGGTTCACAGTTTGGTAGATTTCAACCTGCAGATTCCAGCGAACGCAGCTCTTTTCTTCGTACTCTGCGCGCTGGCGTCCATGGAGCCGCGCCTTGGCCGGCGGCCAACGTGCACGGCGCGGCACATCAGCAAACAGGATGGTGAAACTAGGCTGTCCAGGCAGGGAAACGGACCGCATTTTTCTTTGGACGAAATCCGCGGCTAACTCATTCGCGCTGTCCGCAACCGCAGACAGTCACGCCTTTCCGGTTGACATGGGTTTCAGCAGGGACGACAATGTTGGCGCTATGTCACGCACTTTGATTCTTGCCGTTGCCTTCTTTGCTTCCACGATGCTTGCCCTGCAGACGACCCCGTCACAACCCGCGCCAAGTTCACAGGCCGATTCTCAGAGCACCGACCGCGATCAGATCCAGAAAGTCCTGAAGCGCTATGAGACGGCCTACGAGGGTCGAAACATGGTGGAGCTACAGACAATATGGCCGACTCTGCAAAGCGATCAGAAGGAACAAAAGAAAATCAAGAAAGAATTTGATCGGGCTGATATTTCCCAGATGAAAGTTGCCCTGGAGCCGCAAGACGTGCAGTTTTCGTCGAAGGATGAAGCAGTTGTGAAGGCCAAGTGCAACGAACAATACGTTCAAGTGGTAAGTTCCAGTTATTCGTCCGGTGACGCTACGATGGGTGGAATTGTGGCGCAGCGCCCCGGCCCCACAAATACCTCGGACAAGAAGACAGTCAAGAAAACGAGCGATCTTTGGATGACGATGCATCGCGATGGAGATCGCTGGACCATCGTTTCCGTGAGCGAAAAGAAGCCTCGCTGACGCGTTTGCCGATTGTTCCTGTTAGTGCCCGCCCTCCCTTTAGATTCCCTGGTCAGGTTCCCCCCTCCGCGGCGAAGCTGCAATGACAATGATCCAACTAAACCGAGATAACCCTTGGACGCATGCTCAGCTCCGACCGACGGAGGTTATGTGCCGGAGCCTCTTCGCGAGTGTCCGCCTTCTTCGGAAATTTGATTACGTCTGAATTTCGGTTGGGCCGCACGGGAGGAGATGCCCGCGCCTACATTACCAAAACAAAAGGGCGATCCCGTGAGGGATCGCCCTGTATGTGAAGAGCTCAGATTAGAACTTGAGCTCGGCGTGAAGTTGAACTACGCGACCTGAAACCGCAGAACCGACGAACGCGCCGTATGGGCTGGTCGGCGGCTCGACTGTAGTCTCGGACATACCAAACGAACCTCCGGACATATCGTGATTCGGGTTGCCGAAGTTGGGATGGTTGAACACGTTGTAGGCATTGGCCCCAAGCCCAAAGTTAAACCGTTCCGAGAGCTTGAAATTCTTCAACACAGCAAAATCGCTGTTGAAGTAATGCGGCCCACGGAAAGAGTTACGCCGGGTCACACCAAACGTTGAGGTTGTCGAGTTGAACTGGCTCAACGAAAAGCAAGGTGTGGTCTGGCTATGACCAGGGCAGTCCGTGCTGCTGCCGCCGAGGAAGATAGGTAGTGGGCTATATCCGACCGCAAAGCCAGTCCCGTTGGAGAACCCCGCACCCGTATTCTCCACGGTGAACGGATAGCCGGAACGGACAAAGAATGTTCCGGAGATCGTCCATCCACCAAGAGCTTTGTCCATCAGCCCTTGAAAATGCGTCGTCGGCTGCCAGACATAGTTGGCGTTGAAGTTATGACGAATATCGTAGTCGGAGGGCCCGTAATTCAGCGCCCTGGGGTTGAAAGGGTTGGCTATCGCGCCCAGGCTGTCGTTGAAGCTGTAGGGAAGGATGCCACCGTTGGAAATAATATCGTTCGCGTGGCTCCAGGTGTAGTTGGCGGAGAACTGCAGGCCGTATAGAGCTCGCTGAGTGACACTTGCAGTCAAGCCGTTGTAGTTAGAGAAGCCGCCGTTGGAAACACCATTCACGTTGCGGACTCTTTGATCTGGCACGGTAGTGGGCAAACCAGACGCACCGCTTGCTTGATAGGCGTTTACCAAATCGTTGTAAATGAACTCATCATAGCCGCGGTTGCCAACGTAGTTAATCGAAACCGCAGTCCGGTTGGAGATTGCGTGCTGAAGTTCAAGATTCCACTCTACGTACGTGGGGTTCTTGATGTGGTTAACCGAGTCGTGATAGTCGGGGACATTGCATCCTCCTGGCGCAGCGGCATGGTAATCGGCGACGGTCCCGCCGCCAGCGTAGGTTGTTTGGAAGGCGGTATTACAACCCGCTGCCGTGGCTGCGGCACTGGCTGCTCCCTCGGCCGGCGAAAGGAAACCGGCTATGGTAAAGGTTGGATCGAAGGGTGCCTGGTCCAGGAAGTTATCCGCAAGTGTGGCCGGGTAAAGATCGGAGAACAGACCAACGCCACCGCGGAGAACCGTGTTCTGGTGCAGGTTGTAAGCGAAACCAAAACGCGGCTCCGCAACAATCGGCTGGACGCTCGAGAAAGCTGTATTGAGGTTGTTCTTGATTCCCTGATTGAACGGGATGGTCGGGTCATGGTTCAACTGACTGAACTCCGTTGCGAATCGAGAGAAGCAATTCGACGGGCAAGTTACATTCGAGTTGCGATCCAGGCGTATGGTTAAGGTCAGCTTCAACTTGGGGTCGACGCGCCACTCATCCTGCGCGTAAAAGCCGATACTGTAATTGGCGATTCGTTGTTCCAGACTCCCGGGGAAGCGCTGGCTGAACTGATCGATGAAACCCGCCGCGAAGTCGCTTGTAGAGAAGACCCGGGCCCTGGGAATGGTGCGAACGCCCGGGGATGCATCGGTAATGTCGTCTCTACGGAAGTTCACGCCGAACTTCAACCCATGATTACCCTTGCTAATGGACACGTCGTCGGCCAGTTGGTATTGGGTTACGTTGCGGCCTTGCGGGAAGACGTTTTGCTCTCCGCCCGCCATGACCGCCGTACTGGGATTGCCAAAGGGCGAATCGAAGTCGTAGATCGCATATGGCAGCGTTGCTGCCGCAAGGGATGCGTTGGACTGTTTAAAGATCGCACTGTACCAGAACACGGAACCGATGAACTGGTTCACAACGCTGTTGCTGAAGATGTGAGTGTTGGTCAGTTGGCCTTCCCACGCCGGCTGATCGCTGATCGCGTTAAAGTTCGGAGTCAGGAAGTCGATGTAGGTGGGCTGCAGACCATGGTCGGTTTTCATTCTGATCGACCACCGGTCATTGTTGGTGTGAACCCAGTCGACCTTACCATACATGAGCCATTCTGTGGACAACGCACCCACGGTCGAACGGAACTGCGCCGCGCAAGGAGTGCCACCAGGACCAGCAAGCGGAAGGCCTTCGCTCGCTGAAATAAAGCCCGGCTCGCCGAAGTTTTCGAATCCAGGCATCGGGCCGGGTACGCCGGTGTTCGGATTGAACTCGTTGATATCGCCGCAGCCAAAACCGGTGCCAGGCGCAGTTACAGGAACAGCGTTAGCCGCCCCAGGCGCGTTATTGAACAGACTGAACAGGTTTTGATAGAAGGGCGCCGAATTCACCGCACCATAGGTCGGTCCGATGTTATTCAACACCGCCGTCTCAAAAGCTTGGGTCGGAACAAAAATCTGGTTGCTGGTCGCCAGAACATAGCGCAAGCCTTCAGTTCCAACGAAGAAGAACAATTTGTCCTTCACGATCGGGCCGCCGATCGCGGCTGCATACTGGTTGTTGACGTCGAAACCGGGCTTCGTGCCGGTATTGTTAAGGAACCAGTCGGTCGCGTTGAACGATTGAGTGTTGTACCAGTACTTGGCATTTCCGTGGAAAGCGTTTCCGCCGGACTTAGTCGAATAATTGACCTGGGCTCCAGCCATGCGTCCGTACTGGCCGGTATAGCCATTGCTGGTGACTCCGACTTCTTCAACCTCATTGGCGCCGAGGAGCAGGTTGGTCGCGCCGGAGTTATTCAGGTTCAGGTAAGGGTCCATTTCGTCGTTGCCGTTGACGGTGAAGAGGTTTGAGGTCGCCGGCAATCCGAATGCGGTGAAGTTGCCATAGCCACCACCGCTGGAAGAGTTCATCAGAACCCCAGGGGCCGTCTGAGCGTAAGCGGTAATATCGTTGCCGCCATTGGGCAGATTCTCGACCTGGGTCGTGTTGAAGGTCGTCGAAAGGTTGGCGTTCTCCGTTTCAATCAGCGGGGTGCCGGCCGTTACTTCCACCGTCTCGCTGGTCTGACCCACATCTAGCTTGATGCTCACATTCGCGACTGCGCTCACGGCAACCTCGACGGTTTCCGAAGCTGTGCGAAACCCGTTCTGGGTCACAGTTAGCCGGTAGGTGCCAGGCTTCAAAAGAGGCAGACGAAAGGAGCCGCCGGCATTTGTGGTCGTGGTCTGCGTAACGTCGGTGGTCGTGCTCTTGGCTGAGACTTTGGCGCCGGAGACAACTGCACCGGAAGGATCAGTCACGGTGCCGGCTATGTCGCCGGTGACACTGCTCTGACCTACCATCTGCACAGCTAGCGTGCCGGTAAGTGCGAGTACGGCCAAGAGCCAGGTAAACCGATTGCGGCCAAACATGCTTCTAAAGTGGCAAGTCATTAGAATTCTCCTATAAAGCGTGAGTTCATTGGACAAACTGCTCGGTTGAAGAGCTAAGTCAGCTGACGGATCAGGAAGCGATCTCTAACACGCCCCAGCTCCTAAGGCCGTCCCTGATGGTTCCAAGACATTACAGTTTCAGACATCTATTAGGCAACTTTGATTCCAAAACAAGACTGTGTTTGTTAATGAAACTAAATGAGTTATGTGTAGACTTTGTTATGTCTACCAAAAGTGGGATAAATCCCCACTTGCTTGGTATGGAATTTCATAGACGAGCGACTCAATGGGTGCCTCGCGTGGATGCGCAGCAAAATGCCTTATCTTGAGATCGGAACTGTGGAAGGATCGCTAGAAACCTTTTCGCGGAAGCGACCAGGGCAGAGCGCACTCCAACTTTCGAAGTCGAAGCATCGTAGCGGAAATCCGAAGCGACATTCCTATGATTTCAAAACCTCAATTCGAACCTGTTTCCCTCGGCGATCTTGTCGATGCAACGCCAGCTACTCCCCCGCAACGCACGACGCTTAACGGCCGCGTGGTCCGCGTTGTGCCTCTTGACCCTTCGGCTCATGCCGGATCGCTCTTTGAAAGCTCGTGCGGGGAGGAAAATGAAGGATTGTGGCGCTATCTTTTTGAGGGGCCATTTTCAAGTCGCACTGCGTTTGATATTCACCTCAAACAGAAGGCGGACTCACAGGACCCATTGTTTTTTACCATTCTCGATCAGCCTTCCGGAGATGCGGTTGGGTACGCCGCCTACATGCGCATCGAGCCCACGCATCGAGTGATTGAAGTGGGCAGCATCCTCTACACACCACGTTTGCAGCGGACTATTGGCGCCACCGAAGCGATGTATCTGATGGCTCGCCATGTTTTCGAAGATCTGCGATACCGGCGCTACGAGTGGAAGTGCAATGCGCTGAATGCGCCTTCGCGCAGCGCGGCTCTGCGGCTGGGTTTTACCTTCGAGGGAATCTTTCGTCAGCACATGATCATCAAGGGACGCAATCGCGATACGGCCTGGTTCTCCATGCTCGACTCCGAGTGGCCGAAACGAAAAGTGGCATTCGAGCGCTGGCTGGATCCGTCGAACTTCGACGCGAATGGTCAGCAGAAGGTTTCACTTTCTGCGATGCATCGCGAAGTTGAGAGACAGGTTTCTCAGCCTTGAGGATCGTCGCGTGAGTCGCCCGGACGAGGCGTCCGGGGCCACGTGAGTTAGTGTGCGCTTCCGGTTAGTTCGTGCACGATGCTGTTCACGAACGATTTGGCGTCGCCAAAAAGCATCAGCGTTTTGTCCAGATAATAGAGCGGGTTGTCGATGCCGGCGAAACCTGGGCTCATGCTGCGCTTGATCACCATGACCGTACGGGCCTTGTCGACGTCGAGAATCGGCATACCGTAAATGGGGCTTCCAGTATCGGTGCGGGCGGCGGGGTTGGTGACATCGTTGGCTCCGATCACCAGGGCTACGTCGGTTTGGGGAAAGTCGCCGTTGATGTCATCCATCTCAATCAGACGGTCGTAGGGAATGTCGGCTTCGGCAAGCAGGACGTTCATATGTCCGGGCATGCGGCCGGCGACAGGATGAATAGCGAAACGCACGTCCACGCCGCGTTTTGTGAGGGCGTCGTAAAGTTCGCGAACTTTGTGCTGGGCTTGCGCGACGGCCATGCCGTAGCCGGGGACAATCACAACTTTGTTGGCAGCAGCTAAGATTCCGGCGGCTTCGTCAGCGGTAGCGCTGCGCACCGTTTTTTCTTCCTGTCCAGCCGCAGCGGATGCCTGCACTTGTCCGAACGCTCCAAACAGAACATTCGTGAACGAACGGTTCATCGCCTTGGACATGATCACGGAAAGGATGAGACCGGAAGATCCGTCGAGCGCGCCGGCGATAATAAGGAGCTTGCTGTTTAGAACGAATCCCATGGCTGCAGCGGAAAGGCCGGCGTAGGAATTGAGCAGCGAGATGACAGTGGGCATATCGGCGCCGCCGATGGGAACGATCATCAGCACGCCGAACAGCAGGGGAACGGCGATCATCGCGGGAAAGAGTTGGCGCGCGCCTGGGTGAATCACGAGGTAGACGGCAATAGCAACAGAAGCCGCCAGCAAAGAGAGATTGACGAAGTTTTGTCCTTTGTAGGTGAGCGGGCGCTGCGGCAGGATTTCCTGAAGCTTTCCCGCGGCCATCAAGCTGCCCGTGAAGGTCAGCGAGCCGAGGATGACCTCCATCGAAAGAACTGCCATCATGAAGCGCGGGACATCGGGTGTTCGCAGATAGAATTCCGCGGTACCGACCAGAGTTACGCAGAACGCTCCGAAAGCGTGGCTGAGTGCGGTTCGCTGGGGGACGGCCGTCATGTGCACCAGGCCGAGCGGGATTCCGATTCCGGTTCCGAGCACCAACGCAATAATGATCCACTTGTAGTCGACGATGCCGTGATGCAGCAGCGTGCCCGCAATGGCCAGCACCATGCCGATTTCGCCGGCTCGGACACCGCGCTGGGCGGTTGCCGGAGAACTCATCCATTTCAGCGAAAGAATAAAGAGAGCGCTGGCGACGAGGTAGACGATCTCGATGATTTGCTGATTGCCCGCGAGATCGGTGTTCATGGCTTTGTTGGACGGCTGGACTTGAACATTTTGAGCATGCGATCGGTAATCAAGAATCCGCCTACGACGTTGCTAGTCGCGGCGACCACCGCCAGGAATCCGAACACGAAGGAAAGAGTGCTCTTATGTTCGCCTACCAGCACGATGGCGCCGACGACTGCGATGGCGTCGAGGGCATTGGTCAGCGACATTAATGGCGTGTGCAGCAGCGGCGAGACTCGCCGGATTACTTCGAATCCGATGAAGGCCGCCAGCATGAAAACAAACAGTCCGTCAATTAAGGCAGAACCCATCTTTCCTCCTGCACTCTTACAGACGAGCACGGGCGAGGACGCCCGCGCCTACATTGGTTATGCGCTTTGCGTGACCAGCGCTGGCAGCTTGCAAAATTCGCGGACGCGCTGGTTTACTATCTCGCCGTCACGCGTCAACAGCGTTTCGCGAGTAATTTCGTCCTGCAGGTTGAGCTGGAACTTTCCATCTTTTCCCAGATGCACGATAAACGCGGTGATATTGCGCGCGTACATCTGACTGGCGTGATAAGGGACTTCGGTCGCGATATTGATACGGCCGATGATCGTGACTCCATAATCAACTATGGTCTTGCCTGATTGGGTCAGCTCGCAATTACCTCCGCGCTCGCTGGCGAGATCAAAAATGACTGAGCCCGGCGCCATTGCTTTCACCATCTCCGTGGTCACCAGCACGGGAGCCTTCTTGCCTGGGACAACAGCGGTGGTGACCACAACATCGCTCTCTGCGATCACGCGGGCGAGTAGCTCGCGCTGTTTGGCGTAGAAACTTTCATCCTGCGCGGTGCCATATCCGCGCGCATCTTGGGCATCCTTGGCTTCGATAGGAAGTTCGATGAATCGTCCTCCGAGGCTCTGCACCTGCTCTTTCGAGGCCGGCCGCAGATCGTACGCGGAGACGACGGCACCTAGCCGGCGCGCTGTTGCGATGGCTTGGAGCCCAGCAACTCCAGCGCCAATCACCAGAACACGCGCGGGGGTTATGGTTCCGGCTGCTGTGGTCAGCATGGGAAAAATTCTTGGCAGCGTGTCGGCTGCGATCAGCACCGCCTTGTAGCCGCAGATTGTGCCCATCGAGGAGAGCACGTCCATGCTTTGGGCGCGCGTGCTGCGCGGCATCAGCTCCACGGCGAGAGACGTGACGCCGGTTTGGGCGACTTGCTGAATCACTTCCAGCGATCCCAGCGGACGCAAGAAGCCGATGAGAACCTGGCCGCGACGCATCAGCGGAAGGTCGGCTTTTCCTGTGACGTCGTTCGAGCCATAGCAGAGCACTTGCACAACAACGTCCGCAGCTGCAAAAAGCGTTGCGCGATCGGGAAGGATCTTCGCGGCCTTTTCGACGTAGAGCGCGTCCGGATAACCGGCTTCTACTCCCGCGCCCTTTTCAATTGCGACCTCAAACCCCGCCTTGACGAGGTTCGGAATTACCATGGGCACGAGCGCAACCCGCCGCTCCCCCGGATACGTTTCCTTGGGCACACCAATAATCACGGAGTTGTTCCCCTTTGAGTCGGGCAAAGCCTGCGAACGGTTTATTGTAGCGGATGGACGTTCGCAGTGCAGTGACATGTGGAAGAATGAACGTCAGTGGCGATCAATTCTTTTTGCGAAGATCTTCAGCAGGTGGGCTGGCCACGGATTGGACATCAGTTTTCTCCGGCTTGGCTTCGAGATTCTGCACGATTACGGAGATGCGACGATTGGATGCGTCCAGCGGTTCGTCTTTCTTGCGCGGCATCTGATCGGCGTAGCCCCGGATTTGAGTAACCTCGTCGCCGCGCAGACCGCTGCTCTGCATCAAGCGCCGGGCGGCGTTGGCCCGATCCGCGGAGAGCTCCCAATTCCCGTATTCGTGGCGACCGGTGTAGGGCTTGGAATCGGTATGCCCTTCGATCGAGAGGTGATTGGGAAGCTTCCTGAGTTCATGCGCCAACAGAGTCAGTAACTCTTTCCCATTGTCGTTCGGCGCCGGGCTGCCGACGTCGAAGAAGGTTCCAGTTTCGGTTTCGAGCAGTTCAATGCGCAATCCCTCCGGGGTTAAGGTCATTTCGATTTGGTCCTTCAGTTTTTCAAAGTTGGGTATAGCCCGGATCGCCTTTTCCAGTTCCTCCTTGAGCTTCGGCATGTCGTCCTTGGTGATGGCAACAGCGTCCGCCGCGCCAGCTTTGTCGGACCCGACTTTATTCGCGGTTCCAGAGGGATCCCGGAAGTAGCCGGCAACGGCTTCCTTCACAGGTTTGCTGGTGTTGAGCAGCCAGAGCACGATGAAGAGCGCCATCATCGCCGTGACGAAGTCGGCGTAGGCTACCTTCCAGGCGCCTCCATGGTGTCCGCCATGAGCGCCTTTCTTCTTGATGATGATGATGGGAGGGGAGCCAGGCATAAGGCAGCTCTATCAAGCCGATGCTGAAGCGGCAGCGGCGGCCTCGGGTTCTGCTGGCGCTCCTTCGGTTGCGGCCGGGGTTGCGTCACCGCCCTTTTTGCAATGGGTCTCTACTTCCAAGAACGAAGGGCGCACGTGGCCGGGAATTGCGCGCCGCGCAAATTCAACTGCCATGATAGGCGCATTTCCTTTCAAGAAAGAAATCATGAGCACGCGCAGGACATACAGGAAGGCGCCCTCATCTTCCGTGGTTTTCTGCATGCTGGCGGCGAGCGGCCCTACGAATCCGTAGCAAAGCAGGATGCCGAGAAACGTGCCGACCAGGGCGGCGGCAACTTTATGGCCGATCTCTTCGGGAGGTCCTCCGAGGGCGCCCATGGTGATCACGACGCCCAGCACAGCGGCGACAATTCCCAGGCCGGGCAAGGCATCGGCCATGCTGCTGAGGGATGCGACAGGCAGGCTGCTTCCGTGATGATGAACTTCCATGTCGAGATCGAGGAGTTGGTCAAGGTCAAAGGCTTCAATGCCGCTGACCGCCATGCGCATGGTATCGCAAAAATAATCCCGGACATGGTGATCCTTGATGAAGGCAGGGTATTTGGAGAGGATCGGACTCTTGGCCGGATCCTCGACGTCAGCTTCCAAGGCCATCAAGCCCTCACGGCGCGCCTTGTTTAAGAGTTCATACATCATTTTGAGGGAGTCGAGGTAGCGCTGTTTGGTGAATTGTGATCCTTTGAAAACGCCAGCGAGGCCGGCCGCGATTTGTTTCAGAATGTGCAGCGGATTGGCGATCAACACTGTGCCGATGGAGGCTCCTCCAATGACGACCAATTCGGCGGGTTGGATCAGTACTCTGAGGTTGCCATGTTCCATCAGGTATCCACCCACTACAGAGCCGAAGACAATCACGATTCCAATAATTGCAAACATGGTGGATCAGACCTCTGAGCCTTCGTAGTTTGCCTGCGAGCTTATGGCCGCCGAGACGGGCGACACCGTAGGGGATCGCGGTAGCGAATCAGTGGCTCGGTTCATGAGGGACTCCACGCTGTCCCCGGCTTGAGCCTTCGCATATCCCACCGAAGTCGTGACGGATAACTCGTCACTCCACCATCGCAGCCCCGCGCATGTGACCATCTTTCGTATGCGTTCCCAAGTCTTTTCGACGCCATGATCGCCACAATTGATCAGGATTGCTAGGAATTGATCCTCGGCCCAACGTCCCACGAAATCGCTGGGCCGGAAAGCACTCTTCATGGTCTGAGCAACCACGCGCAAGATAGCGTCGCCCGCTGGCGGGCCGTAGGCCGATCGAAAATGCGCCAAGCGATCCACCCGGATGAGGATGATGCCGAAGGGGAGATGGTAACGGGCGAAACTAGCGAGATTCTTCCCGATGTGGAACTGGGTGAACTCGTGATTAGGGACGTCGGTGCTTTCGTCGATGCAGCCGTGCGCGGCCAGAGTGTGGCAATTGCGGTCCCGCTCCGCGCCAAAACTTTGTTCGTCAAAACTCTCCGCGATGCCGATGATCGAGCCATGGAGATCGCGCAGCGGAGCCAACCGCATCAGCACGTGAACCGGATGTCCTTCTTTATGGCGCAACTGCATTTTTGCTTCCTGGGGCTTGCCTTCGTGCAGGGTGCGGCTGATAGGGCAAGTTGCGCCGCACGCGACACAACCTTGATCGTTACACTGCACCAGAATATTGTCACGACAAGAACGCCCCACGACCTCGTGCCGCTTGTGCCCGGTCACCCTTTCGGCGCCCTGGTTCCAGAACTGGATCTTTCCGTTTCGGTCGGCCACGGCCACGCCGGTCTGCAGGCTGTCCAGCACGATTCGAAAGATCTCCGGATCTTGAAGTTCCGACATAGAAGCTTTAGAGGTCGTGCTGGAGTGCTCATCGGCAGGAACCGCGCAGTACTTCAGGCTAAGCGGGGGTCATTGACCAACAACAAGGTTCAGCGCAGCATTTTTCCGAATGCCCGAATGGTCGTGTACCTCCGGGGACACTCCATGGATGTCGTCGCCAGCTTGGTTGAAAAGTGTCCATCCGGAAGTAAAGAAAAGCTCACAACTGGCCGACGGAGTGTGTGTGGCCCCTTATAGCGCCAATGCGCCGAGTGGGTGGCGCTGTTTTGGAAGTTGGAGAAATTCTATGTGCCCTCGACCGTCCAATACTTTACCAACAGTTCCACTCCACCCTGCTCAAAAAGAGCCACGAGGACGATCCCGGAATGTAATCCGCTCGCTTGCGCTCTTGGTGCTGACAGGAGCTGCGGTTGCACAGCAAGGGGCGAAAGACTTGAGTGAAGCCAGCTTGGAAGAGTTGAGCAACATCCAGGTATACAGCGCCTCGAAGCACATGCAGAGCGCCAGCGAGGCGCCGGCTTCGGTCACGGTGGTCACTGCAGACGAAATCCAAAAGTATGGCTATCGCAACTTGGCCGACATCCTGCGCAGTGTGCCCGGCTTCTATGTCACCTACGACCGCGATTACACCTTTGTCGGAGTACGCGGCTTTGGACGCTTGGGAGACTGGAATAGCCGGATTCTGGTATTGATCGACGGGCATCGCATCAACAACAACGTTCTCGGGCAGGCACTGTTGGGGAATGAGTTTCTGGTGGATGTGGACATGATCGAACGAGTCGAGATCGTCCGCGGGCCCAGTTCTTGCCTCTATGGCGCGAACGCCTTTTTCGCGGTAATCAACATCATTACCCGTACACCGAAGGAAGTGAAGGACTGGGAACTTTCTTTTCAGACAGGAAGCTTCGGCACCAACGAGGGCAGAGCGACCTACGGCCATCAATTTCACGATCTGGGCGTGCTTCTCTCCGGCACGTTCTATGACAGCCGAGGCCAGACTTTGTTTTTCCCTGAATTCCACACTCCCGCTAACCACAACGGAATTACCAGCGACACGGACCATGAATCCTACAAGCACATTCTGGCTACGCTTACTTACCACGGATTCACGCTGCGGGGGTTGTTCAGCACGCGCGATAAGGTGGTTCCGACAGCATACTTCGGGGCGGTGTTCAACGATCCCAGGGATTTCAATGTTGACAGCCATCAGTTCGTGAATCTCGGATACCAGCACCCAATCGGGAAATGGCAACTGGATGCGCACACGGGATATGACCAGGCTCGGTTGCAAGGCCCGGTCCCCGAGGCGCCCGTAATGCCCGGTGACCCGATTGTGCTAAGCACGTACTCCTTCCGCGGAAATTGGTGGACGGGAGAGATCAAAGTGAGCCGCGATCTTTTTGAAGGGAACCGGCTAACCCTGGGATCGGAGGTTCGAGACAACCTGCGGCAAGACCAGGGCGACGTGCTGAACCCTCCCAATGACTTTACTCGGGAGCCGAACTCTTCCCTGATAACTGCTTTCTATGCCCAGGATGAATTCGCCATCACCCGGCGCTTCACGCTGGATGCCGGAGCTCGTTATGACCACTATTCCACCTTTGGCGGAACTGCCAACCCGCGGCTGGCGCTGATCTACCGTGCGGCCGAGAAGACCACCCTCAAGTTTTTATATGGCAATGCCTTTAGCGCTCCCGACGTTTATCAAAGCTCCCCGGACTTCGGGGTTTTTTACGACGACAATCCCAAACTCCAGCCCGAGCACATCCGGAGTCTGGAGGGAAGAGTGGAACAAGGACTTGGACAATACTTTCAACTGTCTAGCGGTGTATATCACAACCAAATCGACAATCTGATTTCGCTCGTCTCCAATCCCGTTGACCGAAACTTTCAGTATCAAAACGACGGCAGTGCACAGGCCACGGGAATGGATGTAGAGGTCAGCGGACATGCCCCCAACGGTTTGCAGGGCAAGGCCAGCTTCGATTACGTGAATGCGAATAACGACGGTGCCGGGCACCAGGCACTGGATAACTCTCCCGGCCCCATGGCGAAGTTGAATGTGACTGTCCCGCTGATCGGCCAATGGTTGTTTGCAGGAGTCGAGGGGCAATTTTTAGGGCGCCGCCTGACACTCTTGCAGAATTCCTTAAGCAGTTATCAGGTCTTCAACCTGACGTTGCTGGGCCACACCGTCGGAAAACACTTGGATGTGGCGGCCAGCGTATTCAATGTTCTGGACAAGAAATACTTCGATCCCGGCCGCCCCGAGGATCCGGAAGATGCCATTCAGCAGGATGGAAGAAGTCTCCGGATCAAAATTACTGGCCGGTTCTGAAGGAACATGAAGCGCCGCATCATTGGACGCGTCGGTTTCAGCCTTAAGGTACGTAACCGTGCTTCGAGAGCGACATGCAGATGGTAAATGCGACTCCGGTGAAGTTTAAGGGTATGCCGAGTCCAAAACGAGTTCTATGGGTGGTGGGCGTGGTAGTGCTGTTCCTGAACGGCACGCATGCGCAATCCCCGACGGCTGGCGAGTATCAAGTCAAGGCGGCCTTTCTGTTCAACTTCGCGAAGTTTGTGGAATGGCCGTCGAGCAGTTTCGCCAATGCCTCCGCGCCACTTCGGATCTGCGTTTTCGGGCACGATCCCTTCGGAGACGAGTTACACAACATTACCAAGGACAAGACGGTGAACGGACGCAGACTCGAGGTCGATCAAGGGATCGATCTGCAGGTGGCCAGAACTTGCCAGATTCTCTTCATTGCGGCGTCGGAGACGGCACGACTGAAGCAGATTTTTGAAAGCCTGCGAGGGGCTGACGCCTTGACCGTGGGCGATACGAAAAGTTTTGTCGAGCAGGGCGGGATGATTAATTTTGTTCTGGAAAACAGCCGGGTGCAGTTCGAAGTGAACCGCAAGGCGGCAGAGGAAGGCGGGTTGAAAATCAGTTCCAAGCTGTTGGCGGTGGCAAAGCTTGTAGTCGGGTAAGCAGTATACGGGAGTAGCTAATGCGTCATTTTGGGGATTTGTCGATCCGCCACAAGCTGACCGTCCTGTTCATGGCGATCAGCGGCATCACCGCAATGGCGGTCTCCTGCCCCATGGTTGTTTATGACGTGCTGACATTCAGGCACGCGGTGGCTCTTAACCTGGCGGTCCTGGGCGATGTTCTGGCGGGCAATAGCACGGCTGCCCTGACTTTTCGGGATGCAGAAGCAGCACGCGATGTCTTGCGGGCTTTGCGGGCCGAACCTAACGTGACGGCAGCTTGTATCTACACCCCTGACGGCAAAGCCTTCGCCAAATACACGCGAGATGAAGCAGATTCAGGTTTCCTACCGCCAGTCCCGCTGGCGGAAACTACTCAGTTCAAGAATGGTCACCTGATTCAGTTCCGAAAGATCACGCTTGCTGGCGAGAGCATTGGCACGCTGTACCTTGAATCTGATCTAGGAAGACTGCATGCGCGATTGCGAGGGTATGCCATCACCTCCGTATCGACTTTGCTGGTCACATTTTGTATGGCCTTCTTGCTGGCGTCGCGTTTTCAAAAGCCCATTTCCCGGCCGGTTCTTAACCTGGTAGAAACTACGAAAGCTGTTTCTAGCCGTGGCGACTACTCGATCCGGGCTGAAGTCCTCAATCGTGATGAGTTCGGCATGCTGGCAGTCGAGTTCAACGGCATGCTGGAGCAAATCGAATCGCGTGACTTAGAACTGCAGCAACACCGGGAAAACCTGGAGGAGCAAGTTGCCCACCGCACCGCCGAACTGCTTACCACCAACACAGAACTGAAAGCAGCAAAAGAAACGGCCGAAGCCGCCAGCCGTGCGAAAGGCGAGTTTCTCGCCAACATGAGCCACGAGATCCGCACCCCGATCAACGGCATTATGGGCATGACCGAATTGGCCCTGGATACGGAATTGAACTCCGAACAGCGGGGCTACCTGGTCCTGGTAAAGACCTCGGGTGAATCACTGTTGTCGGTGATCAACGACATTCTGGATTTCTCCAAGGTAGAGTCCGGCAAACTTGATTTGGAGATGCTCGAATTCAATCTCTACGACTGCGTCGGCGAGACCATGAAGACACTCGCTCTCCGAGCTCATCAGAAGGGATTGGAACTGGCTTATGACGCGGATGCGGAGGTGCCCTCGCAACTGCGGGGTGATCCCGGACGCCTGCGGCAGATTCTGGTAAACCTGGTTGGCAATGCGATTAAGTTCACTCTGCGGGGAGAAGTGCTAGTCGCAATTGAAACGCGCTCGCAGGACGCCAAGAACGTGGAGCTTCATTTCACTGTGAAGGATACCGGTATCGGAATTCCGGCGGAAAAACAAGGACTGCTGTTCAAAGCTTTTTCGCAGGCGGACAGCAGTACCACTCGGAAGTACGGCGGGACCGGCCTGGGACTGGCAATCTCAGCCCGCCTGGTTCAATTGATGGGTGGAACCACGTGGGTGGAAAGTAGCGAAGGCAGGGGGAGCACGTTTCATTTCACCGCGCGCTTTGCTGCAGTCGAGATAAAGTCCCAACCCGCCTCTCCTGCGCTTAAAGCCGAGTTACAAGGTCTCCCGGTGCTGGTAGTCGACGACAACGAAACCAATCGACGGATTCTGACCGAGATGACTCGCGGATGGGGAATGAGGCCGTGCGCAGCGGAAAGCGGGGCCCTCGCATTGACTGCGTTGGAGACAGCGCAGCAAGAAGGAGATCCTTTCCGGGTGGTTCTGATCGACGGCAACATGCCGGTAATGGACGGGTTCGAGTTAGCTGAAAGGATACAGTCAAGAAACACGAGCGGTCCCATCCGGACTGAAGTCACCGTGCTGATGCTGACCTCCGGCGGACGGCCCGGAGAAGCCAACCGCTGCAAGGAATTGGGAATCTCGGCCTACCTCCTCAAGCCCGTGGCCAAGGCCGATCTGCTGGCGGCCGTTCTGGCAGCGCTAAGCCAGCGGCAGGCGGAAGCGGGTGTCACTTCGGCGCTGGTCACGCGCCACACACTGCGTGAATCGGCCCGCAAACTCAGAATTCTGGTGGCGGAAGATAACGCCGTGAATCAGGCAGTGATCATTCGTGTCTTGCAGAAAATGGGGCACGCTCCTGAGTTGGCGCAAAACGGCAAAGAGGCGCTGGCCCTGGCCTTTAGAGAACCGTTCGATCTTGTTTTCATGGACGTTCAAATGCCGGAGATGGACGGTTTGGCCGCCACTGCTGCCATCCGTCAAAACGAGAAGAATAGCGGACGTCACCTGCCTATCTTTGCGATGACGGCGCATGCCATGAAGGGCGACCGCGAGCGCTGCCTCGAAGCCGGCATGGATGGCTACATTACCAAACCGATCCGCTTCAGCGACATTGAGCAGACCCTGGCAAGTTTTGCGAGCACGCCCGCCACCCCCAACAAGCGGTCGGCGCAGGTAGCGTCATGGAACAAAACCGAAGCCCTCGATCGTATTGGAGGCGATCAGGAACTGCTCCGGGACCTGTGCAAAATTTTTCTGGAAGAATCTCCGAAACTGATGCAGAAATTGCAGGAGGCAGTGGCGGCCGGCGACTCTGACGGGGTCATGCGCGCGGCGCACAGCCTTAAGGGCGAATCCAGCTACCTGGGCGCGGGTAGCACATCGCAAGCTGCCCGGCAACTCGAAGAGATGGGCCGCAGCCAAGATCTTTCCCACGCCGGCAATACGCTTGCGCTATTGGAAAGGGAAGTAGCGAGTCTGCATCTCGACCTGAAAGATTTAGCGAGGGCTCAATATGAATAGACTTCGAGAACAGCTGGCCGAAGAACTGAGCGGTGAAAAGTCAGGTCTCGACGGAGGGGCGCCTCGGCTCAACACTGCGTTGATCGCAGAAGATGATCCCATTTTTCGCCGCATTCTCGAGAGCTGGTTCAAGCGGTGGGACTATCACGTCACAGCAGTGGAAAATGGCCTGGACGCGTGGAATATCCTGCAAAGTGAAGATGCTCCGCAGTTGGCCATTCTCGACTGGATGATGCCGGGGATGGACGGGATCGAACTCTGCCGCAGAATCCGCAGCCGCGACCAAGGTCCGTATCGGTACGTTTTATTGCTGACCGCCAAGGACGACAAACAGGATGTAGTGGCGGGCCTGGAGGCTGGCGCCGATGACTACTTGACCAAGCCGTTCGATGTGGATGAACTGCGCGCCAGGGTGCGTGCCGGAAAACGGATTCTCGATCTGCAAGCGGCCTTGATGCGCGCCCAGAGCGCATTGCAGTTTGAGGCGGCTCATGACCGCCTCACAGCGATTTGGAATCGGGGGGCCATCCTTGATTTGCTGCGAGGAGAGATGGAGCGCAGCCGCCGAGGCCAGGATTCTTTGGGCATCATTATGGCGGACGTCGACTTCTTTAAGAAGATCAACGACAGCCACGGACACCTGGTCGGGGACGCGGTATTGCAAGAGGTGGGCCATCGTTTGGCTTCGGGACTTCGAAGTTACGATTCGGTAGGCCGATATGGAGGCGAAGAGTTTCTGATTATTGTTCCCGGATGTGACCCATTGAACCTTGTCGTCACGGCGGAAAGGCTACGGCACAGGATCGCGGATCAACCTATTGAAACAAGTGCAGGTCCGGTTTCAGTCACTATCAGTCTTGGACTTGCGGCCGCAGAGGCAAATGAATCAGGGCTGGTGAACCGCGAGGCACTGTTACACAACGCGGACGAAGCTCTTTACGCTGCCAAGGCTCGAGGCCGTAATCGGGTGGAAACTGCTACTGCTACACGTTTGCTCGGGCAACAAACCGACGGATCCCCAGAAAAAGGCTGAGCACACCAGCGGCGATATAACGCCGACGGTAACCGCACGCAGGATAGCACCTTGGTGGGCGCATCTAGCCCGGACGTGCCATTCACAGAGACTAAGGGAAGATTTACTTTCCTAGGTGAGCAGTTCTGGGGGAGGGCTGCCCGGGCGTCCAGTGACTCGAAAGAGTCGGACGCCCGTTTTATTTGCCCAGGATTTTGTCGCTATCGGTACGCTCGTTCGATAGACCAGTAACAAGGGAGTGGCCGCCATCCTGCTGAATTGATCAATAGGTTGAGATGGTGAAATTCACCGTGATGCGAGCTTCGGTTTCCACCGGTCGACCGCCCTGGTAATAAGGCTTGAAGTGCCACTGCTTTACGGCTTCGCGGGCAGCCTCAGAGAGAATTGCCGGCCCGCTGACCACCTGTATATCTTGAATGCTGCCAGTCTTACCGATCAAAGCCTCCAGAACGACAGCGCCCTGAACTTTCATCTGTTTCGCAAGCAGCGGATAGCTCGGGTCTACCCGGGAAACCACTTGCGCGGCCCCGGGCGACAATTGGACGTGCGCCCCAGCGTATAGCGCCGAGGAAGCATTGTCCTGACTCGGAGGCGGAGCGGGGGCTTGCTCGGAGGCATCCTCGGTACTGGCTTGCGTGTCTAGTTTCACGGAGCTGTCCCCCGGTCTGACGGCCCGATGTTGATTGCCGGCTACAACCTCGACCTCAAGCGGTGGGAGTACGGCGCGGTTCGTCGCCGTAATGACCGGCGACATGCCACCACCCTGCCGTTCAGTCGTAGTCGCGATTGCCGTGGGTCGCTTTGATTTTGGCCGCGCGTGGACCGGTGGCGGAGCCAAATGTTTTGATGCGGCGTAAGGGGTCGCAGTCTTGGCTGGTGTATTTAAGGGCTTGCTCTGGGGGACACTCTGCTCCGGAGTTTCAGACTCAGCGCTCGGACCAGGCGGGAACCAGAATTGGCGGTCTTTGATAAGAACAGAAATCAGCGCTAGCAGTAAGACGCAGAGGGCCACAAGCATGCGTCGTCGTTGCTGCTGCTCCGAAGCCTCTTGCGGCACGGGGTTGCCAATCTCTGTACCGCTATTCTGCTCCAGCATAGGCATACACGAACTCCCCTGCCCTTGGGGGAACCCGGGACTCGCTGCCTAGTATGCCCTGAATTAGCCAGTAAAGCTAGCGGCGGAGGGCAAGTTTCCTGACTGGGTTTTGCCAATTTGTGACACCGACTGGATGGCCCTAGCAGGCCAAGTGTTCGCGGCTCAACTTCAAACCGTTCAAATTGCCCAGAACGGTGACCGCGATTGATTCGCTCAAGAAGAACTCATTGGCAAGTTCCTTCACTTCTTCCGCGGTTACGCTTTCGATTTTTTCGATCAGTTCGTCCATGCTGTAGAAGCGATCGAAGTACATCTCCTGCCGAGCCAGGCTGGACATGCGAGCGGTCGAGGACTCCAGCGACAACATCAAGCTCCCTTTTAGTTGGTCTTTCGAGCGGCGAAGTTCTTCCTCGGGAACATTCTCTGACTTGAGTTTACGGAACTCGGAAACAATACTCTGCACCACCTTGCCTGCCGATTCCCGCGAGGTTCCGGCATACACCGAAAGACATCCGGTATCGCGGTACGGATTCAAGTCGCTGTAAATCGCATAGGCAAGTCCCTGGCGTTCACGGATGTTCTGAAACAGTCGCGAACTCATGCCGCCGCCCAGCAGCGTATTCAGAATGTAGGACGCATGCCGCCGTTCGTGCGCGATGGGGTGAGAAGGCACGCCCACGCAGATCTGCACCTGCTCCAGCGACTTCTTGTTGCGCATGACGATGCGCGGAACAATCTTTGGCTGGGGACTGTGAAATCCGTTTTTAATCGGTTTCATGTGCTGGAAGTGTTTCGCCACCAACTCCACGAACTGTTCGTGCTTAAGGTTGCCGGCAGCGCAAATAATCAGATTGCCTGGAGTAAATCGCTTATCGTAGAAGTCCAACACCGGATCCCGCTCGAATGTCTTAACACTGTCTTTGGTGCCCAGGATCGGTTTGCCCAGCGCGTGATCCTTCCAGAAATTCTGAGTGAAGATTTCATGGACCAGGTAATCGGGGCTATCTTCGTCCATTTTGATTTCTTCCAGGATTACGCCCCGTTCACGGCTGATGTCCTGGACATCGAAAGTTGGGTTCAGCACCAGATCGCTGAGAACATCCATCGCAATGGGCAGATGCTCATCCAGTACCTTGACGTTGAAACAGATGCATTCCTTAGCGGTAAACGCATCCATGTTCCCGCCGATGGAATCGACCTGGCGGGCTATGTCCTCCGCGGAGCGATGCTTTGTGCCTTTAAAGACCATGTGCTCGACGAAATGGGAGATGCCATTCCATTGAGCATCTTCGTCGCGCGATCCACTCTTGATCCACACGCCAATCGAGGCCGAACGAATATGCTGCATCTGTTCCGTAATCACGGTCAGACCATTGGGCAGCAATTCGCGCTGGATATTTCGCACTTCTTCAACCATTCTCTTTTTCCTAAACTGCTCTGCCACTCAGGACCGGGGCGAGCCTGCTATATATTGTTACACACCCGACGCACCCGTGCTAAAACATGCTTACTAACGTAGAATCATATAGTTAGGAAAATATCGCCGAACAATCAATTCTTCGCCAACCCGTTTCCGGCATCTCCTCTACAATCGTAAAGGAGCCGTTCAATCGTCTTTAAACAATGGCCGAAGAGAAACCAACGGCGCTTTTAGGCCTCAATCTTCGCGAACTTACAGATTTCGTCGAAGAAGAGGGCGAGCCCTCGTACCGGGGACGGCAATTGTTTGAGGCGCTTTATCGCCAGCGCTTCGGATCGGTTGAGCAAATTTCTACGCTTCCGCAGGATTTTCGCCACAGCCTGAGCCAAAGGGGGCTGTCCCTGGGAACGCCATCCATCGATAAGAAATTCGTCTCCAGCGATGGCACGGTGCGATACCTGATCGGCTTTGCCGATGGTCAGAGTGTAGAAACGGTCTGGATGCCGGAAGGCGACGACGGGGAATCGGGGGATGGGAGCGAGGCTGGGAATGACGTCGAAAAGGCCGCAGGACGAGCACGGAACCGCGCGACCATCTGCGTTTCCAGCCAGGTCGGTTGCGCCGTGGATTGCCAGTTTTGTCTGACCGCGCTGCTTGGCGTGAAACGTAATCTGGCCGCCGGTGAGATCGTGGGACAGGTTTGTGCCGTTCTCAACGATCAGAGCGTCTTTCCGCCACAGGAGCGCGTGAACATTGTCTTCATGGGTATGGGCGAGCCTTTCTTGAACTATGAGAATTTCATTCGAGCAGTCGGCCTGCTGGCCGAGGGAGTGGGTGTTCCAGAATCTCGCATGACGGTCTCAACTGCCGGGATCGTGCCACGGATCTATGATCTCGGCGTCGAGCCGGTTCGGCCGAAGCTGGCAATTTCGCTGAATGCGTCCAACGACGAAATAAGAAGCCGGCTGATGCCGATCAATCGCAAATGGAATTTGGAGAAGTTGGTGGCCGCTGCGCGTGATTTTCCTTTGCGGAACCGGGAGCGGCTAACCTTCGAGTACGTGCTCCTCGACGGAGTGAATGATTCGGCACAAAACGCCCGCGAACTCAGCGAACTCGTCCGCGGCGTGCAAGCGAAGGTAAACCTGATTGCGCTGAACCCGGGCCCCGGCATAGCGTTTCAAACTCCCGCCGAGAGCCGGGTACGGCAGTTTCAGGAAATACTTATTGCGTCCGGCATGCCCACGTTCATTCGTCGTCCGCGAGGCCGCGACATTTACGCCGCCTGTGGCCAGTTAAAGCGAACCGTCGAACTGGCAGCACCCTAGGTTGAGTACGTGTTTCTGCTGGATGCCGCCGGGACATTCACGAGTTCCTTTGTGTACTTTCGTGTCCTTCGCGGTTAAATGAACTTCAAATTATTGAACCACAAAGGACACGAAGGTACACAAAGGACGGCTGTGGTGGAATTGCTTAGCGGGTCGCAGCTGCCTTGGCTTCGGGAAGCAATTCTTGGGAGCTATAACTCCGTAAAACCGAACTGGGCACGTGGGCCGGATCCCCGACGGCGGGTAGTTCGATGCGGAATATCGCCCCGCCTTCCGGCCGATTCTGACAAGTGATTTTTCCGTTATGTTCCTGAATGATGCCGTAACAGACACTCAGCCCTAAACCTGGTCCCTGACCTACCGGTCGCGTGGTGTAGAAAGGATCAAAAACCCGCTCCGGCTCCTGCATTCCCTGTCCATTATCAGCGAACTCGAGCACCACTGAGACATCCTGTAACCGTGCGCTCACCGTAAGCGTGCCGCCGGAGTCGGCCAGGGCATGGAGGGCATTGTTGGTAATGTGCAAGCAAACTTGTAGAAGTTGATTGGAGTCGCCCAGAACTCGCGGCAACTCGCTTGCGAAGTTGGTGTGGACTTGAACATTGGAGCCATGTGATTGGGGTAAGCAGAGCTTGACCGCAGTCTGTACCAGGGCATTGATGTCCACCAGAGTCTTCTCCGCCGGAACCTGCTTGGCGAAACTCAGAAGACTGGAAACCAGAGTTCGAGTCCGGCGCACCTGATGCTCAATTTTTTGCATCAGCAGCTTCTGATCCTCACTGAGTTCAGTCGAGGCCAACAGGTCCGAGTAGCCCATCATGGCGGTAAGCGGATTGTTCAATTCGTGAGCGGCACCGCCTACGAGTTGGCCAAGCGAAGCCAATTTTTCAGACTGTACGAGCTGTGCCTGCACGCGCTTGAGGTTGCCAAACGATTCCTGCGAAGCATTCAGCAAACGTAAGAGTTCGCAGTCCAGCAGATGCTGTTTGAAGAAGACCAGCGCGCCCATGAATAGCATGCTGGACAAAGTAAGCACCAGCCGAAAGGTGCGTACTTTTTCTGGGATTCCTGCGTCAAACAATGACGACAGCGCAAATAGTGGAAGCGAAAAAATAGCGGCCATTCCCAGCTTTGCTACCCATACTCCGTAGCTGCCAGAGGCATGCGCGGGCTGCTGCTTACCAGGAGAATGTAATGCTTGGATACCAATTGCCGCGATCCATGCCATCGAGACCGCCAGAGGCACGTCATACAAGCTGCCCGTGTGATATACCTTTCGCGCGATCGCCCAATTTGCCAGGTAGGAACCCAACGAGTAGGTGATTCCTGCACCAAACCAGTTGGCGTAAATGACCCTCCAGGAACCTTGGCTGCGAATCCAGAGCATACCCAGGGCCGCCAGGTAAACTACTTTTTCCGTAAGGTAAAGGATATTGAGGTTGTGATCGTAGCTGGGCTCATAGGCGTGCACGTATTGCCAGGGAATCACTGCGAACAAATAAAGATAGAGCCACCAGACCAGTAGCAGGGCGAAATCAAGTGTTCCCAGCCGGGTGGTACGATCATTCGGTTGCAAATGCGGCTGCATGGCAAGAGCCGCTGTCATTGGCACGAGGTGAAGAAACAGTACTACGTCTCCCCCGAAAGGATTTGGAAAATCTCTGCGCAGCAACACCTCGAAGTACATCCATAGGCCCTGGTAGGACATCCAGAAGGCCATCCCCAGCATCATCAAAGCCCAGAACAGCCGGATTCGGCCGCGGGTCGCGAGAACGTTGGGCAACATCGCGATGGTACCGGCGAGAAGCAGAATGAATTGCGTAATGTCGCTAAGAGCCACCAGCGCAAAGCTCTGCCGTAAAAAAAGCGAGGCTACGGCCTGCGCACACACTAATGCGGCAATGCCAACGATCCATGGCCTTGAGCGTTCGGACATCCTCATTCCGTTCTAATTCTTAGACACAATACACGAGAGGGAAAGTTACTCAAGTAACCAAAGCTGGGATAAGCGATACTTCCCAAGGTATCGTCTTCGGGCTTAGGCTGTTTAAAATCTGTGCATTAGCTCTGATCGAAGGAAGTTTCGCTTGCTCTCCAGCCGCATTACAAATAATATCCGCGTGACACCATTCCAGGTACGCGGTCGTATTCGATTGCCATTCCAAGCACTGCGAGATCGATTCCTGTGGAGACTTCGTTCTCCCATGAGCTCCAGCGAAATACGCCGCACGGAGCGGTGGCTCGCTACTGCACGGGTTTCGCTTGCACTGGCTTCGTTAGTGGCGATCTGGATGGATCCAACCGAGATTCGCTATCCGCCCTGGGCTTACGGCCTGTTGGCTTTCTACATTATTCAGGGCATGTTCATCATATTTTTCTTGCGCAGATCACAAGAATCGACGCCGAATTTCCGCCTGCTGGTGCACAGCGCGGATGTGATTTGGCCAGGTCTCATTTCGGTCTTTGCCACGGGGCAGAGCAATCTCTTCTTCTTGTTTTTCATCTTCGTGCTCGCGGGTGCTGCCTATCGCTGGGGTTTGTGGGAGACCGTGGGAACCGCGGTTGCCGCCGTGGTGTTGCTTTGGATTGAGAGTTTCAGTTTGATTCATCTGAACTTCGTCGGATGGGTCAATGGCTTGCTCTTGCGACCTAAATTTCACTTGCCAGCCTTGCAGGTCAATATCACCGAGTTCGAGCCTAAGCATCTTTTCATGCGCTCAGTCTATCTGCTGGTTCTTGGATTTCTGTTGGGATACCTGGCTGAGCAGCAGAAACAGCTTCGCGCAGAGAAAGCTGTGATTGCCAGAACCATAGGGAAGGCGAGAGTCGAGGCCGGACTTACCGGAACGATCCAGGAGATTGCCAGTGAGCTGCTTTCGATGTATGGGGCGAAACAACTCGTAATCGCGTCTCAGGAAATCAGCAACTATCGCGTATTCGTCGGTGAGTTACGGCGTCTTGAGGACAACGTTTCGTTTCGATGGATCGATCCTTCGGCGACCGACCGCGAGACTTATTTGTTCGAGTCCTCGGCGGTGACCTGTTATGCGCGGCGAAGCGGCAACCGAGGCGCCGGGGATTTTTCCACCTTGGGCTTAGACCGTGAAGGCAACAAGGTTCGAGATTTTAGCACGGACTTTTTGAGTCCACTTGCGAAGAAGTATGATTTCCAGAGTCTGATGACTGTTTCGTTCTTGTTTGGACACGAATGGTCGGGGCGAATCATTCTGCTGGACCCTTCTTTAACCGGCGACACCGAGGAGGAATTGCGTTTCCTGGAGGAATTAGTGCGGCAGGTTGGACCGGCCGTTTACAACGTGCTTCTGTTGCGGCGTTTGCGACTGCGAGCAGGAGCGTTGGAGCGCGCACGTTTCGCCCGAGAGTTGCATGACGGGGCGGTCCAATCTCTGATTGCCGTCGAGATGCAGGTCGATGTGCTGCGCCGGCAATCTCCCGGCAACCCTGGCTTGGTGACGGAGGAACTGGGCAGAATCCAGGGGCTGTTGCGCGAAGAAGTTCTCAAGTTGCGCGAACTGATGCAGCAAATGAAAACCTTGGATGTAGATTCCAAGAAGCTGTTGGGATTACTATCTGACACGGTAGAGAGATTCCAGCGGGAGACTGGAATCTCCGCGCGATTTCTTTCGGACCTGGACGAACTCAACATGCCGCAGCCGGTATGCCGGGAATTGGCGCGAATTGTGCAGGAAGCGCTGGTCAATGTCCGCAAGCACAGCCGCGCCCGGCAGGTACTGGTGCGCCTGGGTTCGCGCAACGGCGCATGGCACATCCTGATCGAAGACGACGGTTGTGGCTTTCCATTCGCCGGACGTCTCGCGCAGGCCGAACTCGACATACTGGGGAAGGGGCCTCTGGTCATTAAAGAACGTGTGCGTTTGATTGAAGGCGAACTCACGGTAGAATCTAATCCCGGCCTGGGTTCACGTTTAGAAATCACTGTCCCGCAACGCCGGGAAGCAGCCTATGGATAACAGACGCTTGCAGCCGACTCGCATCGTGATTGCCGATGATCATCCTATTTTCCGGGATGGCTTGCGGCGACTTTTGGAAACCGAACCTGATCTCAAAGTGATTGGGGAAGCGTGTGACGGCGCCGAGGCAGTCAAGCTGGCAAAGCAGCTCAAGCCCGACATTCTACTTCTGGATCTTGCCATGCCTCGTCATCCCGGCTTAGAGGCGCTGCGCGAGATGAGTTCCGCTTCCAACCAAAATGCGGTTCGAGTGATATTGCTGACTGCGGCAGCTGAGAAGAATCAGATTGTCGAGGCTCTGCAGCTCGGGGCCCGCGGGGTGGTCCTAAAAGACTCCGCTACCCAACTTCTGCTGAAAGCCATTCACACTGTCATGGCGGGAGAATACTGGGTTGGACGCGAGAGCGTCTCCAATCTGGTGCAGTACCTCAGGACCCTGGTGCAATCCTCAGGCGAAGAAGCCCGGCAGAAGAAATTCGGCCTCACGCCGCGCGAACTTGAGATTGTTTCGGCAGTGGTTGCGGGCTACTCCAATAAAGAGACGGCAGAGTACTTCAAAATCAGCGAAGATACCGTGAAACACCATCTCAGCAATATCTTCGACAAACTGGGAGTTTCCACGCGCCTGGAACTCGCGCTCTTTGCGGTCAATCAATCCCTGCCATTGAAGCCGATCGCTTGAGCGTATGGCACTTTTGTGCCATACGCTTACACCTAGGAGCCATTGTCCATTCTTGGCCACAAAATTAGCATCTAAGGGATCACTGATATCAGGGGTATTTCGGCTGATGTCGGCTTGATCAGCAATCCCTCCCGCTCGCTTGGGGGAGTACTTAGCTGGGGAGCTAAGGAGGAGCCCGTGGCAAAATTTTTACAGGATCTGTGGTCCGATGAGCGAGGACAGGACGTGGCCGAATATGCGGTCATGCTGGCCGTTGTTTTGGTGATCGTAGTAGGCACGATACGACTGATCGGTGGTAACGCCAACAACGTTTTTTCATCGGTTGCCAGTTCCATATCGAACTAAATTCGAAGCCTGAAATTTCTTTTCCTCATACACGCCCGAGAAGAAGATGCTTCAGTGTGTCTTACTTCTGAAACGCTCTCCTGAAATCTCAGTGGTCCGACGGCAAACCAGAACCATCTCCGCAGGACACGCGGCATGTTTGTTTCGAGCCGCCGCCCCCAATCAACTTGAGAAGTCTACCGTCGGGTCAGCAGTGGACGATTTTCGCACTCTTAATGCCTCGCGTTGCGTTGCGTGTATCCACTACGAGTTGCGATTCCCGGACGATGCCCGCGTAGTCATAATCGGAGTGATCAGTAACAATCAGCACGCAGTCGTACTGGCCGAGGTTCTCCAGCGGCGCGCATTTCATCTGCAGATCATACTTGCGTCCTTTGCCGACAGTCGGAAAGTAAGGATCGTTGTAGCTGACCTGGGCGCCGTCCTTTTGCAGCAGTTCGATAATTGTTAAAGAAGGCGATTCGCGCAAGTCATCGATATCTTTCTTGTAAGCCAGTCCGAGTACCAGAACCTTCGCGCCGTTCAAAGCTTTCTTGTGCTGGTTGAGAGCTTTGCCCACCGATTCGAGCACGTGATAGGGCATGTTGGTGTTGATCTCTCCGGCCAGTTCAATGAATCGCGTTCGGAAGTCCCACTCCTTCGCTTTCCACGAAAGATAAAACGGATCTACCGGAATGCAATGGCCGCCAAGCCCAGGCCCGGGATAGAAAGGTTGAAACCCGAAAGGCTTGGTTGCAGCCGCATCGATCACTTCCCAGATGTCGAGCCCCATGCGCAGACATAACAGTTTCAACTCATTTACCAGCGCAATATTCACGCAACGGTAAATATTTTCCAGGAGTTTGGTCATCTCGGCGGCAGCAGGCGATGAAACCCGCACCACACGAGCGAATATCGCACCGTACAAGGCGGCAGCCAGGTCGGATGCTTTCGCATTGAGTCCGCCAACTACTTTGGGGATGTCGCGCCGCGCCACGGTCTGATTTCCCGGATCTTCCCGCTCAGGCGAGAACGCAACGTAAAACTCCTGTCCATTCGAACCTTCACCGCGCGAAGCCTTGAGGCCGTGCTGATTGCCTTTCTCTAAAATGGGGATCAACACCTCTTCCGTCGTGCCGGGATATGTCGTGCTCTCGAGAATCACGAGATGTCCAGGGCGCAAGTGGGGAGCGATGGACTTCGCCGTGTCTGTAATGAAACTCAAATCTGGCTCGTGATACTCATTCAACGGTGTAGGGACGCAAATGATGATGGCGTCCATCTCCGTTAAGCGCGAATATTCGGCGGTGGCGCTGAAACCGCTTTTCTTTGCTGCCTGAATGTCGGTCGCAGGAATGCGATAAATGTAGGAGCCGCCCTGGTCTATGATCGAGACCTTGCGGGCATCGATATCGAACCCGGTAACCGAAAATTTCTGCTCCGTGTAGAGCAAAGCCAGGGGCAGCCCTACATAGCCAAGCCCGATTACGGCGACACGTGCCTGTTTCTGTTCAATCTTGTTCTTCAGTTCAGAAAATAAAGCGACCGGAATCGATTCGATTGTCATGGTTGAAATGGGAGCTCAGTCTGGATTTTAACATCTTGTTCCCAAAAATCTTTAAGCAGTGGAACACCGGAGTTCTAAGACTCGCGGAGTGAACTGTTACCGGACGCGGAGATTTCGCGTAGTCTGGATATTCAGTCATTTAATCAACTGCGGCTGAGTGACTCCAAACCGCGAGATCGAACCCATGCAAAGGTCCAAACTCGCCCTCATCTTGGCAGTGCTGTCCATCGTTGTACTGGGCGCAGCTTCGGGTCGATTCCTGGTCGTGAATCAACCCCGCAAGTCCGACGTTATTGTTGTTGTGGCCGGAGAAACTGATCGCCGTCCCGCTCGAGGTCTGGAGTTGCTTGAACAGGACTATGCCCCGCGCTTGATACTCGACGTCCCAGCCAACACCAAGCTCTATGAGTGGAGCCAGTTGGAAATTGCACGGAAATATGTCGATGGGCTGCCGCAGGCGGGATCGATTATGGTTTGCCCGATCTACGGACAATCCACCCGGGATGAGGCTCATGACGTAGCCCGCTGCCTTCAAGGCGGCAGCGTTCAAAAGCTTCTTCTGGTGACTTCCGATTTCCATACCCGACGTGCGCTCAGCGTCTTTAAACACGAGTTACCGGGAGACTGCAGCGTCGCGGCTGCCTTCAATGCCACCGAGTTTGGGGTGCAATGGTGGCGACATCGCCAGTGGGCCAAAGTGAACTTTGAAGAGTGGTCGAAGCTAGTGTGGTGGGAACTCGTCGATCGCTGGCACTAGATATTTGCAACTTCAGTGGATTCCACGGTGACCCAGACAAGGCAATTGACGGTCGATACTCCGCAGGCTAGCATCACGGCGAAGAGCTTGAGCCGTGAGTGTGTCTATGCTGCGAAAGGTTATTTGCTGGATGCTGATCGCTGTCACTCCCACGGCCATGCTCGCGGCCGATACGGGATCGGGTCCAGCGATGCTCTATGGCAGGGGCCCGGTCGGGCTCAACGGTAAACCATTGCCCAATTCCTCCGCTGTTTTTCCCGGCGATGTAATAGAGACTCAACCAGAGTCCGTAGGAACCCTCGATGCCTCCGGTTCGGGCGTGGTCATCTTCCCCGACTCCCTGATCAAGTTCGAAGGCAACGCCGTGTCTGTCGAGCATGGAGCCGTCAGCGTGGCTACGTCGAAAGGCATGGTTGGGCTTGCTCGAGAAGTAACCGTCACTCCGGCGTCGAATAGTTGGACAGAATTCGAAGTCGTCGACATGAATGGAACGGTTCAGATTCTTGCCAATAAAGGCAGTGTGAACGTGAATTGCAGAAAAGGCACCGTCAACCTGTCCGAAGGAGAATATGCTTTTCCCGACAAGTCGGGAAAATGCAGTAAGGGGAAGCGGAAGCCCGGAACTCCTGTGCCAGGAGACGACAGCATACTGACAAATCCATTCGTCATAGGCAGCGAACTGGTTGGTGGAGGAGTGATAGTTTGTCTGCTGCTATGTAATGTTTCCAAACCATTCCTCAGCCAGTGGAAACCATAGCCGAACCGCCGATTCGGTGAAAGATTGTTCTATCGCGGATTCGGGCCAAACATCGTCAGCCAGAGTTGGAGTTGGCCTATCTATCAGCGCGGATAGGCGTTGCGCCCTGCGCGGCATAGAGCTACGCAGGGCTATTCAAGTTTAGCCGCCGTCATCGGTGCTTGATGAAGGTACCATCCTGTAACTCCGCCATTGCCTGCTGGAGTTGCTGTTGGGTATTCATCACGATCGGCCCGTACCACGCCACCGGTTCCTCGATCGGTTTGCCCGACACCAACAGGAATCGGATGCCCTCGTCGCCCGCTTGTACGACGATCTCATCCCCGCGGTCAAAGAGCACCAGCGAGTGGTTGCCGACGTCGTATTTGGCTGGCGCGTTGGGGTCTGCGGCTTGCTCGGTCAGAACCGCCCGCGGGTTCGACGAGTCACGAAACGTGCCAGATCCCGCGAACACGTAGGCAAAGGCGTTGCGGGTGGTCTCGACTTTCAGCCGTTTCCGCTGCCCGGGAGCAACCGAGATATCGAGGTAATTCGGATCAGCCGCCACGCCTTCCACCGGTCCTTTCTTACCCCAGAACTCGCCGCAGATGATGCGTACGTGCGTGCCGTCATCGTCGGTAACCTCGGGGATCGCGCTCGCAGGGATGTCCTGATAGCGCGGATCGGTCATCTTCAAAGGCGAGGGCAGGTTGGCCCACAACTGGAACCCGTGCATACGGCCATGCTTATCGCCTTTGGGCATCTCCTGGTGGAGGATGCCACTGCCCGCCGTCATCCATTGCACGTCGCCGGCGGTCATCTTGCCCTTGTTGCCAAGGCTGTCGCCGTGCTCGACTGAACCGGCGAGCACGTACGTTATCGTCTCGATCCCGCGATGCGGATGCCAGGGAAATCCCGCAAGGTAATCTTTCGGATTCTCATTGCGGAAGTCGTCCAGTAACAAAAAAGGATCGAACTCTTTTGTTTTGCCGAAGCCGAAAGCGCGCTGTAGTTTTACGCCAGCGCCCTCGATTGTGGGCTTCGTTTGTATGATCTGTTTAATTGGTCGGAGTGACATAACATTTCCTCTCTCCACAGGATGCACGTGGCTTGCCCGTGGTTCCTTCCGGGACCTTTTTATTTAAGCCTTCACGAACTGCACGTCGAGCGTGATGGTGACTTCTTCTCCAACCAGGATGCCACCAGTCTCAAGCGCGGCGTTCCAGGTGAGGCCAAAGTCTTTGCGGTTGATTGTGGTGGTCCCAGATACCGCAACGCGAGTGTTGCCCCAAGGATCTTTCGCAGGCGGCGTTGGGCCTTCGACCGAGAAGACCACCTTGCGGGTAACGCCCCGAATGGTCAGATCGCCCTCTACGGCCAATTCTCCGTCACGGACGAGGCTGATGCGCGTGGACTTGAAAGACAGGGTAGGGAACTTCTCCGCGTCGAAGAAGTCGGGGCTCTTCAGGTGTGCATCGCGTTGGGCGTCTCGTGTTTCGAGCGAGGCCGCTTCGATCGAGGCTTCTACGCGAGACTTGGTCAGTTCGGATTCATCCAGAGTCAGAACTCCCGAGACTTTCGCAAATTGCCCCTTTACGTTAGAAATCATCATGTGCTTTACCTTGAACTCGGCGGCGGAGTGAGCGGGGTCAATATTCCAGGTTGTGGTTGCGGTTGACGTTGTGCTTTGCGGTGTAGCTAGTACGGTCATGGTGGTTGTCCTTTCTTCCTCTCTTGTATAGATGCGTTAAGACGATAATCGTTGCAACAAATATTGTGGACAAAAAATCAAATTACTCTGCTGCGCGCGACCGACAGTAACTCTGTCAGTGCCCGAAGGCGTTCCCGTCCCAAGTGGCCCAATTGCTTACGGTGGGCTTCTTCGACCGGTTCATCGAGTCGACCGAGCAATTTGAGGCCCTCAGGAGTGATCCGCGCCATCACCATTCGGCGGTCTTTGGTTTCGCGGCAGCGCGAGATCAGACCCCGCTTTTCCATGCGGTCAAGAAGACGTGTAATGTCTGGATCCCGCGTAATCATGCGGCTGCCAATTTCGCCACAGGGAAGCCCCTCAGGTGCCCCGCGCAGGATGCGGAGCACGTTGTATTGCGTCGAGGAGATGTCCTCGGTCTTTAGCAGTGCGGTCAGGCCGCGAGACAACATGTCGGTGGTGCGCAGCAACTCCAGGAAAGTGACCTCCTCGGGACACGCCGGCCGCCGTCGCGGGTTCCCAGACTGACTAGTTTCCTTCACGAAAACATAATATACGTTATAACGACTATTGTCAACACGGGGTTTGGCGTGGCATGGCAATAAAACTGGACGCTGCGGGCCGTGCATCTCATTTCGACACCAGGGCCGAGACCGCACAGCGCCGTGGCCGAAGTGCTTGTGCGTCCTACGCGCTCGGAGCAAGCTGCTGAACAGCAGGTGTATCCCCGCCCAGCCAGTCCGGATGCTTCGCTGTCGAATCGAAGACAGATGAGGTTTTGAACAACTCGTACTTTCCCGCCATTGCCACTTCTTTCGTCTTCGCCAGCAGTTGCGCGATCTGCTCTCGATTCATGGGCCGAAAGGTCTTGGCGACATCGAAGGCTTGATCAAGTATCTCCGGTTTATCAATTCCCGTAATCACGACTGACGTCGGCAGGCTTAACGCATAGTGCAGACATTCCAGCGGCGAGACGACCTTACTCTTCAGGATCACGCCGTCTCCCATGGATTTCATTCCCAATACGCCGATTTCCTGTTTAACCAACTCCGGCAAGACCATCTGCCCAAAACTGCGAAAATGGGCATCCATCACGTTCAGCGGCATTTGCACCGTGTCGAAGTGAAAGCCGTGCTCGGCGGCTACTTTCAACATATACAAGTGAATATGCGGATCTTTGTGACCGGTAAATCCGATGTAGCGAATCCTCCCCGCTTTCTTCCCCGCGAGAACCGCTTCCATGGCCCCACCCTCCGCAAATATGCGATCAGGATCGTCGAAACGGATGATTTCATGATGCTGGACTAGATCGATGTGGTCTGTTTGCAGGCGTTGCAGACTAGTCTCGATCTGCTGCTGCGCAACCTCTTTAGTGCGGCCATCGATTTTTGTCATCAGAAAGACCTTCTGGCGATATCCGTCCTTCAATGCCTTTCCCATACGCGTTTCACTTTGGCCTTCGTTGTAGTCCCAGCTGTTATCCATGAACGTGATGCCGCGATCGACAGCAGCACGTATCAGGCGAATGCTCTCGTCCTCGGTAAGCCCATGGTTTCCGATATGGTATCCACCCATGCCGATGGCAGACACCTGCTCTCCGGTGCGTCCGAGCCTGCGGTAAAGCATGTCGCCCTTGCGGGTTCCCGGAGTCGAGGTCAGCGGAATCTGATTCATGGGGCTGTTCTCCTTCGATGAGATAGGTTTTTCCTGAGCCAAGGCGACGGGCAGTGTGCTTGCGGCCCCGCAAATTGCGGCCGCTTTGAAGAATTCTCGGCGTTTCATAAAGCGTGTGTTGCTAGCTTTGAGATGACGGATCAGAGGCCTACGTTGCCGTCGGTATTCGGCAAAATCTCAGCTCTTGGAATATCCCGCTTGGCAGACAATTCTCGAACATCATTCGACTGCGTTACGCGAAATGACCTCGCGATACCACTGTGCGCTGAGCTTAGGTGTACGCACCTGGGTTTTGAAGTCAACATAGTGGAGGCCGAACCGCTTGCTATAGCCGTCGGCCCACTCGTAATTGTCGAGCAGGCTCCAGAGGAAGTAGCCTTTAATTGGGTAGCCCTCTGAAGCTGCGCGATGCAGGTGCGTGAGGTGATTGCGCAGATACATGACCCGATCGGTGTCCTCGATACGGCCGTCAGCGGTTACCACGTCGTCAGCCGAGCAACCGTTCTCAGTGATATAGAGAGCCCCCGGCTTCCAAATGTCGCTCACGTTGCGAACCGCCCAGTAGATCACTTCGGGGCCAATGTAGAGCCAGTCCGAGGCCATGCGTGGGTACGAAGACTGGCGCTTCTCCACAACGTAGCCTGCCGGTGACGCATCCGCGCGCACATACTCTGGCGTATATACATTGAGGCCAACGAAATCGAGTGGACTGCCGATAATTTTCATGTCGCCGGCCTCCACCTTGGGAGCATTCGCTCCCTGGCGCTGGAGATAACCGTCGGTATATTTGCCTTCCATGACTGCGGTTAAAAACGGGGCATTTTCCTCGCGGGTCGCGCGCCGCGCAGCTTCGATTTGCTCACGAGTTTCGATCACGGGGACATACACGTTGGCATTTTCCGCGAGACCGACCTGTGTGCCGGCCCTGCCATTGTCCCGTATGGCCTGCACAGCGAGGCCATGCGCCAGCACGGCATGGTGGCGAATTTGATTCACTTGCGCATCCGGTAACATCAGGCCCGGAGCGAACTTCCCGGTTTGATAGCTCTTGTCGGTAAAGCAGGTGAATTCATTGATGGTGAAGAAGTGGCCGACGCGATCCGATAATTTCCTGGAAATATATCCGGCGTAATCGGCGAAGGCCTTTGAGGTATCGCGCGACTGCCAACCGCCCGGCAAGGCCTGCGGCAGGTCCCAGTGGAAGAGTGTGATGTAAGGAGCAATGTTGTTCTTCAGCAGTTCGTCAACCACGTGCTGGTAATAAGCAAGGCCCTTTTCGTTCGGCTGGCCTGTGCCATCGGGGAAGATGCGTGACCACGAAATGGAGAAGCGGTAGACGCTCACACCCAAGTTCTTCAGCAGCTTCACATCTTCTTTGTAGAGATGGTAGGAATCGTCGGCGACATCTCCGGTTTCACCTTGAAAGGTTTTGCCCGGTGTATGGGAAAAAGTATCCCATACGGATGGCTTTCGTCCATCTTCATTCACGGCGCCCTCAATCTGATAGGCAGCTGTAGCACAACCCCACAGAAAGTTGGACGGAAATCGCAACAGAGTGGCGCTGGGGATTTGTGCCAACGCAATCCGCGGGAAAGAGGCGGTGGTTATGGCAGCCGCCGCGGTGCCGGCTAAAGTCTTACCAAATCCGCGACGCGTGATATTTTTCATGAGCCCAGAAAGATTATCACTTGCGGGGAGCGAAAATGAAGTTAAGTGACGGGGTTCATCCCTGTTTGCGCTTATCCGTGGCTCGATTTCACGCTCCCTTCTCTAATGATCCGGGCGACGAAGAGGGGCCGCCCGAGCGCGGCCCTATTGGGAACTGCCTCAGCTAAAACACGCCTTGTACAGTCTTGCTGACCAATCCTAAGACGTTGTTGGTTGCCTCGCCGGCGGCATAAGTGAAGGTGGCGGACTGATCGGCTACACCGATCTGCTCCGATGCTAACAATGTACTGCTGCCGACGGCGACAACCTGCACCATGTACATGCCGTCCGGTATGCTGATCGCCTGCTGTTTGCCCGGACTAACCGTTACGATGAACTTCTTAGGATTCTTGACATTCAATTGCGTCAGCGTCGCTTGCAACGCGGGAGCGTCTGCTGCGTGAGCGAAGATGAATCGCGCATTACCTGGCGTTACTGGCGACAGGTTGTCGGCGATGCAGCAGAGTGGGTTGACCGCCGCTGATCGCGGCTACAACCGACACACTTGCTCCAGAAGTCAGCGTTACTTGCGAATCGACGAGTGGCGGATTCGTACATGGTGCCAGCGTATTGGCCTCGCTGATTTGCACTTCATACGTTCCGGTAGGAAAACTGAGCGGCCCATTGGTGCTTCCGAACGTCAGGCCCCGCGGCTGGCAGGACACGCCGTTCAGCAAAACATCGATCGGCAAACCGGGATTGAGATTGTCGGCAACATCCCGTCCTGGAATGCCGTGCACGATGTAAAGGTAAGCAGTGTCGGCGGCGAAGCCGTATGCGGCCAGAACACAGCATAGAGTTGCAAGTTGCAAAACGACACGTGTGCAAAGTTTCATAGGTCTCCTTTGAATTGTTGAAGGTTCGGTGCTGATTTGGGAGATGATCTGCTCTTCACGTAGAAAAACTACATTGGAGCAGTTCACGATTCACTGCTGAGATCTCAACCGGGAAGCCGTCTAGCTTCGTTTGAATCAAACCCTCGACTCAAACGGAAGTTGTATCGATTGAAAAAAGAATCGTGAGTTTAGCCAATGCGAAACCTTCGATCACGTCAGTAGCAACGACTAAAACCACAGCCCCCATATCCAATCCACGCTGGCGTGCGTGATGGTCGAGGCGGGCACGCGCCGCGCTTCGCGCCACGCTCGTCCGTAGAAGATCCCCGCAATCGTGGCCAGCAATACGTAGCGCCAATTGAAATGGACCGAGCGTTTGTTGAAGTGTGATAGTCCAAACAACGCCGAGGCGATTAGGAGTGCTGTCCGCCGGCCCATGCGGCGTTCGAGCAGATTCTGTACCCAGCCGCGAAAGAAAAGTTCTTCGGGAAGGGCGGTGAATAAGAAAATTCCGATCCATCGCAACGCTGCCGCGTCCATCGGCGGCAGGGTGAAATGAGGATGAATGAATCCGAGCGCCAGACCCAGGATCACAACTAACGGCGTGAAGAACAGTAGCTCGCGTAATCCACTTTTCCAGTCGGTCCAGCGCAAGTGAAAATCGAAACCGGTTCCGCTGAGTTGCCGAACGGCTAGAAAGCCATACAGACCGACGTCGACGAGGAGTAATTCATTCAAAGCCCGCAGTCCAGTAGGCCATGCGTGGTCGAACCAGCGCAGATCGACGGCGAGTCCGAGGACCAGCAGAATAATCGCATCGCGCCAGTTGCCGCGTTGCTGCGGGTCGGTGACCGCCGCTTGTTCGAGCAACCCCGCGATGATAACTGGCAGGGCGGCGTAGAGCACGAACCATTGCCATCGAAAGATATGCTGGGAAACCGAGACCACGATGTACGGGATGGCGTACAGCGCCGGAAGAGAAATGCGCGCGGCCAGCGGCCAGCGCCGGACGCTTTGCGCGATGCGCTCTGCGGCGAGGGCGAATGCCACCAGTGGAGTTAGCTCCAATGACAGGGCTGTGATTGCTACCGGAGTCAGGTTCTGCATGGGCAATCAGGGTAGCTTTTAATTGTCGGATGAGGAAAGCTTCTGTGTAAACCATACTCGGTTGCATTCTTTGGTTTGTTGCGGCAATTGCACGCGCGGAGGACGCGCGCCTACGTTAACAAACTATCGATCAGTCCGAAGAGTTTTATTTTGTCGGACATGCTTTTGACTCGTCCGTATTGCTCTCCGTCGACAATAGTGCCCCGAAGATGACGAGAAGCAGCGGCCAGGACGATACCAGCAGTTGATGGAAGAGCCCCTGCAAAAATTGTTGGCGACAAAAGGTGCAGCTCTGTGCGGCCTGGGAGAGTGCCAGAACGAAAGCGGGGAACCGCCCCAGTGCCCGTGAGCTATTGCCGATAACCTGACTCAAGCGGGCAACGGCACCAGACAGGTTGTCATAAAGAATAAACATCCCAAGCAGGGCGAGAACTGCTCCCGCGATTGATTTGGGGTTCCACAAGGCTGTCTGCTTCGCCGCCATATCTGCCTCCTCTGCGCTTTTCTTCGCTCTACTAGTAAGTCGAAGGAGGAGTGGCGAAATCGACAGGTCAAGTATGTTTTTCTTGGAACGAAGAAGCGGCCAGATCCACGGGGAATCTGACCGCAGCGAAATCTATTCACTCGTAAAGATTTAGTCTCAGCACGTTCGGACAGGTCAAAGACCAGTCCCTGCAACAGACTGGCCATACTATGCTTACTGTTTGTTGATGTCCTGCTTCGCCTCCAGTTGTTTGACCAGCGGTTCAAAGAAAATCTTTTGGTTGTCGGGAGCACCCGCCATGGTGATTTTGATTTCCTTCAGCGCGTTGTCAAAGTCGCCCTTGGAAGAATAGAGTCTTGCGGTTCCGTCGTGTACGACCCAGTCGTTGGGATCCTTCTTTGCTGCCTGACGGAAGAGATCGAAGGCTTGATCCTGTTTGCCCTGTGTCTGGAGTTGACGACCGTAGTAGTAGAGTTGAGCGGCTGTAGCCCGTTGAAGGGCGGCGCTCTTCGCCACCTCGGCGTCATCTTTTTTGCCCATGGCATCCAGGATTTGTGATTTGGTCAGGAGATTGTCAAACCGTGGCTCGGTCCGGATCGACGTCTCTTCGTACTGCAAGGCCTCAACCAGATCGTACTTGTTGGTAAGCAGGTACGTAGCCGCATCGTCCCATCCTTCCCACGTGTATTGTGCCAGCCCTTGCAGTTGGTTGTGCAGGCTGGCCTGCACGATGTCATGAACATTCACGTCGATCTTGAAAGGAACGGTGACTTTCTCCCAACGCAACGTGGCCGTGGCCGAATCCGCTTTCACGTCATCGAAGTCGAAGGTCAGAGCTTCCCGCGGTTCCGAAGCCTGCGGTTTTACCGTCACTCTTAGAGCGTCGTCAGCTTCCTTGTAGGTAAAGTTTCCCCAGGCGGTGTGGACCTTGGAGAAAATGATCGTCCACTGGTTCTGACTTGGGATCATGAACAGGCCATAGGTACCTTTTGGCAGCGGCTTTCCTTCGATAGAGACCGCGTCGGTGACGGTAATGGTCGTATTCTCATTCGCTCCCGCGCGCCAAACCTGGTCGTAGGGCACAACCTTGCCCCAGATGGTCCGTCCTTTTACGAGAGGACGGTGATAGTTGATGGTGATGTCGGTGATGCCGATGCGCTGCGTCAGCACTGAGTGCTGGCTGTCGCGAGGCAAGTCTAACAGCGCGGATTGCGCGCGACACAATGGGTTTCCGAGCGACAGCCCTGCAGTTGCAACCAGAGCGACGACAAAATGTTTGAGCATGGATGAACCCTCCGCTTCTGAATTGTTTTCCGGAGAAACGCCCACCGGATCGATTGAAGAAAACAGCCGTTTAGACGGAAGGACAGACCGGCGGATAGCAAGTTGTAAAAGGTTGTAAAAAGTTCGTGTAGGCGCGGACGTCTTTCGCGCGTGAAGGACATAGGGAAAACTATCATTTGGAATGTGACCTTCGGCACAAAAGGACGAGCGTGGACGCTCGCGCCTACATTTGCGCGCTTGTCCGAAGTTCTTCTTCAGCCTTTACAATGCATTTGTGAGTGAAGTTAACCATCGCCTCGAACGTGTGTTTACTCAACTGCGTCTCTACGAGCATCCGCTACTCGATTTCGATGCGCGGGCGAAGGGCGACGCGGTGGAAGTCATTATCAAATTCAAGAATCCCGATGTCCCGGTGCATACCTACTATTTTGAGCTGCACCCGCGCGACTTGGATCATGCGCAATTCGAATGGAGCTTCCAGCGTCAGCTCTACGATTGTCTGCACGATTACCTGGTCGAAATGTTTATCCGAACGCCGCAAGACCGGCTCGAACGTCAACGGGAAGGCCTGTGACTCTACGCCATAAAATTGAGCAGGAAATCCGCGAGCGCGCGCCCATTCCTTTCTCACGCTATATGGAACTGTGCCTGTACGATCCCGAGCTTGGTTATTACTCGCGCAATGCTGAACAGTTCGGAAAGTCGGGCGATTTTTACACATCGAGTGACGTGCACGCGGTCTTCGGACGTCTCCTGGCGCGTCACTTCGAAGAGATCTGGCGCGTGCTGGGGGCGCCAACGCAAATCGAAGTTCTGGAACTTGGTCCGGGGCGGGGATTATTCGCGCAGGACGTATTGGATTGGTCAGAGAAAAAGTTTCCGGAGTTTTTTCATGCTGTGCGTTACACGTTGGCGGAACGTTCACCCGCCTTACGCGAGCGACTGCGATCGAACCTGATACGGCATTTTTCAGCAGGCAGGGCCTCTCTCCATTCGCGAAACGGTTTTGCGCATCGGGAGGGCACGACTTCAACCATGCCGAATAGCATCGGTTTAGAAAGGACTTTAGCCCCTGAGGTTCCCGTCATCGTTTTCGCCAACGAGTTTTTCGACGCGCTGCCGGTCGAGATTCTCAGTCCTCAAGGCGAGTTGCGAGTCACACAAGAGGACGGACGACTGCTCGAAGCCTGGCATCCCGCATCTGGAGCGGCATTGGAATTCCTCGACCGCTACAGCGTGCATCCCGAAGCCGGAGAGCGAATCGAAGCTCCATTGATCGCGCAACGCTATACGTCCCAGATCGCGGCAGCAATCGACTGCGGAGTCCTGATCGCCATCGATTACGGATACACCCGGCAAGAGCAGCTTGCTGGACGGCATCGCGGCACCGTCGCTGCGTATCGGCAACACTCTATGAGTGCGAATCCTTACGAGGCGCCGGGAGAGCAGGACATCACCGCCCACGTGAACTTCACTGCGCTCGCAGCTGCGGCCGAAGAACAGGGGATGCAAGTGCAGCCGCTGCTAACCCAGTCTCAATTTCTGATGGGAATCGGCGAGCACAACCAATTCGCCGACGCCTTTGAAGAATGCCGACTGCCGCAAGAGCACGCCAAGGTAGCTCTTCAACTGAAACACCTGGTCAGTCCCGCCGGCATGGGAGAAACGTTCCATGTACTGATCGCGTCGAAAGGCATCACCGAAGAAAGAGTTGCGGGACTCAGCGGGCTGACGTTCGGAAAGACCAAAACGTAGCCCTCATAAAAGCAAATACTCGAACCGGTAAGAAAGTTTAATGACCTCAGCAAGGTTCGTTTGAATCCCTGAAACATCTATAAGCGGGTAACTTGTCCGGCGAATGAGGGAGGTCCAATTGGAAACCGCAGCACGTCCCGCTTCTTGGAAGATCCTTCTGGCGTTCGCCGTTATTTACTTTGTTTGGGGATCGACGTATCTGGCGATACGGGTCGGTGTCCACCAAGTGCCGCCATTCCTGTTGGCAGCCCTCCGTTTCTTCGTGTCGGGCATCGTGCTCTACGGCTGGATGCGGTTGAAGGGTACCCCACCCCCAACTCAGAGCCAGTGGGCTGGAGCCATCCTGCTCGGAGCACTAATCTTTCTCGTGGACTATGGCTGCCTGTTCTGGGCCGAACAGAAGGTTCCATCAGGCATCGCTGCAGTTGTGCTGGCGACGATTCCTGTGTTCATCACGCTTCTGGAAATCATCTTTCTGCGCACTCAGCGCCTTACTCTCCGCCTGGGATTTGCGCTGCTGTTGGGACTCTGTGGTGTGGCCGTCCTCACGGGTCAGTCTTTCTCCTTCGGAGAGGTTCCCATCAATCGTGCCGGCGCCCTCGCTCTACTAGTTGCGTCGTTCACCTGGTCAGTGGCCACGATCCTGACTCGCCGGCTGTCGCTGCCGGATTCGAAACCCATGAGCGCTGCCGCTCAAATGATTGCTGGAGGAATTCAGCTATTTGTTCTCTCCGCTCTCACAGGTGAATTTGTCGGGTTTCGGGTTCAAGCCGTTTCCTGGAACGCATGGTTCGCGTTGGCTTATCTCATTGTCGCCGGTTCGATCGTCGGGTTTACCGCATACGTCTGGCTGCTGCACTATGAATCTCCCACGAAGGTGGGAACCTACGCTTATGTAAATCCCATGGTCGCAGTCGCCCTTGGATATTTCCTCGGAGGTGAAGCGGTAGGTCCGCGCACGCTGGTGGGAGCCCTGCTGATTTTAGTGAGCGTGATCACGATAGCCACAACGCCCAGGAGAAGTAGCGACACTGAAAAGCGGACAGCATTGTCAATCGCCGAAGCCGATTAGACCATCTTCGAAAGCACAGACAATAGAACTAATCTGCTGTCCTGCTCGGAAGTACACGACCTTGGGTTACTCACAAAGCCTCAGCCAGCAAGGCTTAGCAGCGCTATCATAAGCGCTATGCGCCCTCGTTGTTGGCTTGCATTGGCCGGATGGATACTGATGACAGCTTTGGCCGGCGGCCAAACCAACCAGCAACCCGTTGATCCACAATCAACAGGCGCGCAGCCAACCACCTCTCAGCCGGCTAATTCACAACCAGCGAAGCCAAAGCCAGTCAAACTGTCCCCGGTGGCAGCTGCGGCGAGCGCCTCAAGGTTGGCGCATCAATCGGCTCCGCCGTCCAAAGTAATAAGGAACCATGATTTAAATGACGGTAGCAACCAGCCCGACGCGGGCAAATCCGAGCCAATGGCGGACAATACGGCGGCACAAGTTACCCGGGACAATGCGGCTGAAGAAGAACGGCAAGTCGAAGAGTTTGGGATCCAAGGCAAAACATTCCAGAATCAAGTCCGGATGCAAAAGGGCAAGATCGTAGACCTGCAAAATCAGGTTCGAAGTTTAAGTGATCAGTTCGACGCATGGAGCGTGTCGCATCGGCATGTGAATGCAGCAGTTTGTTGGACTTCTGAATACGATACCGAGCTCTACAAATCCTGGTGCGACATAGGCCGGAATTTGAAAGATGCGACGGACGCGTCGCAGCGTCAGCTCATTCAGGAAAAAGCCCGGTTGGAGCAAATGCAAGATAACATCCGGCGCGCAGGGTATGGCAATTCAATCTACGATCCCGATTGAGCTGTCCCTCCCGCTCTTTCTTTGTAAAAGAACCATAGTCCGTCATCCCGAAACTCGGCGCACCTCAGCCGAGTGAGGGATCTCGCGAGTGGTGCTAGTGTCGGGTTTATACACTTCACTCCATTGTTCCGCTAAGTCATGCCAGTTCGGGTTCACGGACTCGATCAGGCGGATCTTTTTGCTGCGACGCCAGCCTTTGATCTTCCTTCTCTCGATCGATCGCCATGTCCGGGTAAGCGAAAGACTCGTAGTATGCGAGCCGGGTGAGGTTGTAGCGGCTAGTGAAGCCCGGCACGAGCTTGTTCTTGTGCTCGAAGACGCGACGCGCAAGGTTCCCAGTCACACCAGTGTACAAAACGCGGGAACGCGGTCGATTTGTCATTACGTAAACGTAGAATCGCTTGGCCTCTCTCATATTTCCAAGCTCTCAACCACATAGTCATACCGAAGACCCGGCGTACTTCAGCCGGGCGAGGGATCTCTCGCTCATCGCCGATGAGCTTGCGGATTTTGGATCTGCTGACTCCTTGTACCGCACAAATGGCCACCTGTCTGTGATGGATGAACAACACAGATCGAACGCACTCCACGCCAGATCCCTCGCCCGGCTGAAGTACGCCGGGTCTTCGGGATGACGTAAAGAGGGGGGACGTATGCAGAGAGCCCAAGTGTCAGATGAGAAGCAGCGCAAGTTACGGCCGCGTCATCTTTTCTGGCTTCACCAGTTGATCGAATTCCTCGCCTGTAAGATACCCAAGCTTTAACGCCGCCTCACGCAGGCTGGTGTGCTCGACGTGGGCGGCGTGGGCAATCTTCGCCGCTTTGTCGTATCCAACCTTTGGAGCCAGCGCCGTCACTAGCATCAGCGAGTTTTTCACGTACCAATCCACCTTGGCGCGGTCGACTTCAATGCCCTTGATCATGTATTCGACGTATCCGTGACAAGCGTCCGCGATTAAAGTGACCGAATGCAGAAAGTTGTAGATGATCACCGGCTTGAAAACGTTGAGTTCGAAGTTCCCCTGTGAACCCGCAAATCCAACCGCGGCCGTGGCGCCGTGAACTTGCACGCACACCATGGTCATGGCCTCGGCCTGCGTAGGATTCACCTTGCCTGGCATGATCGAGGACCCAGGCTCGTTCTCCGGAATAGACAGTTCGCCCAGGCCGCAACGCGGGCCGGAAGCCAGCCAGCGAATATCGTTTGATATCTTCATCAGAGAAGCCGCCAGCGTTTCCAGTGCACCCTGGGCAAAGACGATTTCATCGTGCGCCGAAAGCGCCGCGAACTTGTTGCCGTGCGAGCGGAAGGGAAGTCCTGTCAGTTCGGCAATCTTTTTCGCGGCTCTTTCCGCGAATTCAGGATGCGCGTTTAACCCGGTGCCCACCGCGGTTCCGCCGATAGCGAGATCGTACAACCCGCCAAGTACCTGCTCCAGGCGCTTGATATCCCGCTCCAGCAGACTGGCCCAGCCGCCAAACTCCTGCCCGAAGGTCAGAGGCACGGCATCCTGCAAATGGGTGCGGCCGATCTTCACCACGTCATTGAATTCTTTCGCCTTGGCGGCAATCGCGTCATGTACGTTTTTGATCGCAGGAATCAGAGCATTCTTTACGCGCTCTGCTGCGGCGATGTGCATGGCCGCCGGAAACGTATCGTTGGACGACTGGGACATGTTGACATCGTCATTGGGATGGATCGGCTTTTTCGATCCCATCTCGCCGCCCGCAAGCTCAATGGCGCGGTTAGCGATGACCTCGTTGACGTTCATGTTGGTCTGGGTGCCGCTGCCGGTCTGCCAGATGCGTAGTGGAAACTGGTCATTGAGTCTGCTGGCGATGACCTCGTCTGCGGCCTGGACAATGAGCTTGGCCTTATCAGCGGGAAGTGTGCCCAGGTCCTGGTTCACCAGCGCGCAAGCCTTCTTGAGAATGCCAAACGCCCGGATCAGTTCCGGCGGCATGAGGTCGCGCCCGATGTTGAAGTGGAGAAGCGAGCGCTGCGTTTGCGCGCCCCAGTACACGTTCGATGGGACCTCGATCTGTCCCATGCTGTCGGACTCAATGCGCGTGCGAGTCAACGGTTCCGTCGATATTGCCATAAAGCGTTCCTTTTAGCTTAGTCCGCAAAAGATGACGCAATCGCAAATTATATCGCGGAAAATGCGGGTAATTGTGCGCGGGAGCACACAGCCATGTGATAGGCATAGACGGGAACGGAGCTTCGTGCCGTTCGCATGCTAGAATCTTTATCTTCAAGAGCCAAGATTTTCCTTCATATGCGTGCTCTGTGTTGTTAATTCCGAGGATAATCATTGTTCACCAAACTCATGTCCGACGCCGCGCTTCAGATTCCCGAGACGCTTCCGCGTGCTCAACTGGAGTCACGCTCCAATACCCGCGTGGACGTGCTCGTCATCGGCGCTGGCCCTACCGGTCTTGCCTGCGCGATCGAGGCGCAGAGAGCCGGATTCAAAGTCATCGCGATTGACAAGGGCTGCGTGGTTAATTCCATCTTCAACTATCCGGCCAATATGACCTTCTTTACCACCCCGGAACTGCTGGAGATTGGTGACATTCCGTTCGCCACGGCTAACCAGAAGCCTACGCGGCAAGAGGCGCTCGAATACTATCGGAAGGTCGCCGAGCATTATCATCTGCCGATCGCGCAATACCAATGGGTGAAGACGGTGAACGGGAGCGACGGAGATTTCCAGGTCACCACAACCGACCGGCTGGGAAGGATCTACGATTATCAGACTCGTAAATTGATCGTTGCAACCGGGTATTACGATCTGGCGAACATGCTTAATATTCCGGGAGAAGACTTACCAAAAGTGTTTCATTACTACCGCGAGCCTCATCCGTATTTTGATAACGATGTTCTGATTATCGGAGGCAAGAATTCCGCCGCGATTTCAGCGTTGGATTTGTGGCGTCACGGAGCGCGCGTAACTCTCGTCTATCGCGGGCCTAAGATCCATCACCATGTGAAATATTGGATCCTTCCGGACATTGAGAATCGCATCAAGCATGGCGAAATCAAGGCTTACTTCAACAGCGCAGTGGGAGAAATCGCGCCTGATCATGTGGCAATCTACACGCCCGAAGGCGTACTTCGCGTGAAGAACGATTTCGTTTTCGCCCTGACGGGATACCACCCCGATTATGATTTCCTTCGCTCCATGGGCATCGAGCTTTCCTCGGACCAATGCCGTCCGGTGTGCGATCCTGAAACGCTGGAAAGCAATGTGCCCGGCATTTATGTTGCTGGTGTTATCGTGGCCGGCTCTCGCACGAATGAAATTTTCATCGAGAACGGACGCTTCCACGGCCAGCTAATCGCCAAGCACTTGAAATACAAATTGGGCGCAGACGCTAGTCACCCCTAAGCGAGCGTAACTGCTTCCTCTCCCAGTTGCTGATTGATCAAACGAGAGACTAACCGTTTCAACTCTTCGCCGGTCCTCTGAAAGACAAAAGCCCGATTTCCATCCGACCAATCCAGCTTGAAACTCGTGGCCAGCGCCGAAATCCATATTTGCCGCACCGGCGCATTAGGTGAGATGACAAACCGGGAGCCGTCTTCGAAAGAGATGTGCAGAGCTCCAGACTGGTCCTCCACTTCGAGGTCGGCCGACTCTTCCGCTGTAATCAGACTCTGTTTGAGAGATTCCAGAGCAGTATCCGCCTGCTTGCGAAAATCGTTCTCATCGAGCATGAAGAGATTATAGAAGCTGTCAGCTCTCAGCTGTCAGTTTCAGCCGCAAAGGCCAGAAGGTAGAAGCCAGAAGCTACTTCAGCAAGTACTCCTTTACGAACATCACCGTGGCATAAAACTGATAGTCCTGGTTTTTCTTCTTCGCGAAGCCGTGGCCTTCGTCCTTCGCCATCAGCCACCAAACCGGAGTGCCGTTTTGACGGACAACCGAGACCATTTGTTCGGATTCGGTGACCGGCACGCGAGGGTCGTTCTTGCCCGCGATCACAAATAGTGGCTTGGTAATGTTTTTTGCTTTGTTCGCGGGAGCAATCCGCTCCAAAAACTCGCGTGTCTTTGGATCGCGCTCGTCGCCATATTCCACGCGACGCAGATCCTGGCGATATCCCGAGGTGTGCTCGAGAAAAGTCACCAGGTTCGAGGGGCCGACCACATCGACCGAGCAGCAAATGCGATCGTTATAATTGGTCGCCACTGCGAGCGTCATGAAGCCGCCGTAACTGCCGCCGGTGATTAGCACCCGGCTGGAGTCAAGATCAGGCTGAGTTCGGATCCAGTCCAGCAAGGTATTAATGTCGCGATAAGAACCCTCCCGCAGAACCCCGTTGTCGAGACCAAGGAAAGTCTTGCCGTAGCCTGTGGAGCCGCGCACGTTGGGCGCGATCATCGCGATGCCGAGTTCGTTCATGTAGTAATCCCAGCGGCCAGGAAAACTGGGCCGGAATTGTCCTTCAGGGCCGCCGTGAATATTGATAATAACGGGCCGCTTGCCGGTGAACTTCGCGGCTGGCCGGTACAGAAATCCGCTGATCGAGCGCCCGTCCCACGATTTCCAGTGGATGAGCTCAGGCTCGGGGAAGTCCCCGGTATTGAGTCCGCCGGTTTCGCTGAAGGTCCAGCGTTCCAGCTTGCCGGTTTGCACGTCAAATGAATAAACGTCCGAACTGGAGCGCGCTGAGGACAAGCTGAATCCCACATCGCGATTATTCTGGTGCCAGTTCACGCCGGAGATAACGCCTTTAGGCAGACCTGAGATCGGTTTCTCCTTGCGGCTTCCGGTATCGAGCAAGTGCAGCACACCGAAGCCGTCTTCGTTGGTCACAAAAGCGATGGTCTTGCCGTCGCGAGAAAGATCGAATTCATTCACATCCCATGGAATGTTGCTGCTGAGGTATGTATGCTGCTTGGTCGTCAGCTCAACATAGGCCAGTCGTTGAAACTCAGAATCCTTATCCGTGGTGACGTAGATGCCCTTGCCGTCCTTGCTGAAACGTCCGCCGTCGTAGGCGATCTTTACTCCACCGCCTTTGGCTGTGATTAGAGTTTTCGAGCCGCTGCTGGCATCGACTGTCCAAAGATAGTTTTCCTCAGCGGAGATTTCCTCCGACACCAGAATCGTTTGCCCGTCCGGGGACCAGTCAAGGGCGGTCCAACCGCCACCGTTAAGCGCGGCGAGCAAGTGATTGCTCTTCGGATTGGACGGATCGACGATGTACAGATCGACGTCGTTGCCAGTACGACGGGTAGATCCGTAAGCTAGTTTGTCCCCGGCGTAAGACCAGACAGGATCCGTGTTCCGCGACTTGCCGTCGGTGAGCAGCGTCGTGTCCCCGGTTGCGAGGTCGTATCGGTAGAGCTGAAAAAACTCCCCTCCACCGACGTCCTTCGAGAACACAAAAGAAGCGTCGTTCGTGGGAGAATACCAGGCGCCTGACACCCGATCAGCGTAGAAGGTCAGTTGGGTTCGCGCCCCGCCCGGCATCTTCAGCAGGTGTACTTGAGCGGTATCGGCAAAACGCGTGGTGATCAGCATTTCCCGTGTAGTCGGATTCCAACTCTGCAGATTCGCACCGCGAAAGTTGGTGTAGCGTTCCACGGTTTCCGCTACAGAAGCCGGGATCTTTGGAACTCCTTCGACCACCAGGTTTTCGTTGGGAACAATTACATCACTCTGCGAAACCGCCGCAGTCGTGAGCAACAGCGCTACCAGTAAACGTGATAAAGATTTCATCAACACGGTCCCCCAGGCTCCAGAAAGTACGGAATCTTAAGCTGAACCCGACAAGGGAGTCAACGGGGACTGGCGTGCAGCGCATCGATCTTAGCGGCCATAATAAAGTCACTCTCTGTAAGGCCGTCGATTTTGTGCGTCCATAATGTGATTTCGGCATTCCCCCAAGCCAGTAGAATGTCGGGATGATGTCCTTGGGTCTCGGCCACTTCGCCCACCCGATTCACAAAATCCAGCGCCTGCTTGAAATCGGGAAAAGTGAATGCGCGAGAAATATGATGCTCGTTGACCACCTTCCATTGCGGCACCTGCTGATGCAGGGCTTCCAGTTCTTTTCCTTTGAGTGGCGGGTGACCGCCTCGGCAGGGAACGCAGGTCTTGCTGGCAAGCGATGCCATAGAAAATCTCCGCCCACATTGTAGCGTTTTGCCGATCGGGATGCGATGGTCAGGCTATGAGTCAGTCGCAGCTTTTCTGGAATCAGAGCGACAGAGCAGAGCCTTGCCCAAACTCACATTTGGAAGGGTTCATCCGGATCGGGCTCTCGCACGGGAACGTCAGGGTTTTCAGGTCCCTCTGGCGGTTCCTTTATCGGCGGAGGAGACGGTTCCGGAATTTGTCGCAGCTCAAATTGCATGAACACTAGGATGCCAAGATCGCCTCTTGCGACCACTTGGTGTCATTGTAGGTGCTTAATCGAATGCGTGAGATCGCGAACCGTTACTGCTGATCTGCCGCCTTGCAACCCTTCGAAATCGTGCGAATGTCCGTTTGCACATTTGCCACCTGCAGAGGAACGCCGTCAATCCCGCGCGCCGTATCGCTAGGATTACTGCCTGACTTGTTCGGGTTCACACCCGTTTTGATTGTGCCAGAAAGGATTCGGCCCTTTACTTCGACTTCGTGGTGGAGCTTGGCATCGAGCTTGTTGCCGACTCCCTTTAAGACATAGACCAGACCAGTCTTGTCCTCAACTACGATGTAATTTCCCCGCTGGCCGTCAAGGCAGCCGCGAACTGTGCTGGCGCTCGAGGCTGGCGCGCTCGCATTTCCATTCGACGCTGGCGGAGTAGATGATTGCTGGGCGATTCCTCCTAGCCCAACAAGCAGAAAAGCGACGGCGGCAATCAGACGGTGCAAGCGATCCATAAAAGCTCTCCTCAAAGGCAGTTTGGATGCAGTTCTTATACTCTACTAATAATATCGACTTACATAGATTTAAACGCGGCCCTAACAATAGCGATTTGTTGCCGATTCTGTCAAGGAAAAATTGAGGGCGAAACGGATAGGCCAGACGAAGGTTGAGGCAGCGACTGTTTACGAGGGCTTGCTGAAAGTCCCACGGGCCAGCATCGAGGGGGCGGGGGTAGATTCCCGGGACACTGGCGGGGCAGAGTTCAACGAATCGTTCGTACTGCTGGAGCTTTCGAAACCAAGATGAATGCGTTCGCGGACTTCCTGAATACGGGAAGTGACAATCGGAGTGCGATACTCGGGATGACAGAATTCCAGGTGCATTCCACGACCGATGTAGCGTAGTTTCAACATCGATCCTCCCCAGGTCGAGCCCGCGATGGCCACCAGCACCGGTTCCGGACAGTACTCTGGATGCCCGGAAATCAGCGCCTGGCTCTCGCCCAGGAACACTGCTGTATAACGGTGGTGCTGCGTCTGGATTTCCAGGACCGTGGAAGGTGGCAAGTCTCCTAGCGACACCCCCCCCTCGATTTCTGCCTGGACGATGTTCGCGTTCACTTCGTCACTGAGATTGGGATGCGGAATGAACATGCTTGCCATACTGTCTGGCCAGACGACCACTCGAAAGATAATACCAGAGGAAGGCCGTCGCGGGAGGTTACTTCTGGACGGGTTGGCTGAATTTACTTCCTTTTTACATTCGGGGGTAACCACGATTCGTATCCAGGAGAGGAGTAGCACCCCCGGCACACCCCCCGTCTTAGCTGGCGGAAGCATGCCGCAAAAAAACGGCCAGACCATTAGGAGGTCTGGATCCGCGCGAATCAGGTTTGCGGCTTCGTATCCGCTATTGGATCGAACTGGCCACTTGGGAAAATACGTTGTTTGAACTTCCTCCAATCAATCGGATGGTGCCAACCACCAACACCAGAATGACTGCCAACATCACTGCGTATTCGGCAATGTCCTGGCCCTCTTCCTCAGACCAGAGCCTGCGCAAAGTCTTTGTATTCATCCCCTCTCCCTTCTAGTTCGGTGTGCACAGTTTGCTCCCGCTTCTCCAAAAATACAAGTGGCAAATTGGTTTTCGCCATAAAAAACAACGGAGCGCTATCCTTCTACTATTTGTGAAGCTGACAACCCTCCTACAAGAACCGTAACCGTTCCCGACTGCCACCAGTGGTTTCCAAAGTAACTGTCAGACTGAGGAACAATCCATTATTCTACTTACCGGACAAAAAGAGGATCTTCTGAAAAGCGCTCAACCTGGTTCTTTGAGGTTCGTGGGAATGAACAAATCTTCCACTCGACGGTACGCCCGTTATCGTACGGAAATACCGATTATTGTCAAAGTGTTGGCGAAGGATGGGTACGTCCGCGTGCACGGTCGATGTTTCGAGATGGCTGAGGCCGGACTTGGCGCAGTGATCACAAGTGAGCTGGCCGCAGGAGAAATGGTGACTCTGGAATTCGCAATCCCAGACGTTCCGGAGGTATTCGTAATCCGATCAGTTGTCCGTCACCGCATGGGTTTCCTGCACGGCTTTGAATTCATCGGCGCGCTTCCGAAACAGAGCGATCTCATCCAACAATTCTGCCGAAAGTTGGAACCGTCCTAAAAAGTTCTCACCGTCGATATCACTCAGTTCCGGACCGCGGTTTCAACAATCTCGCGACGAACTGCAGCCACTCCTGGTTCTCCAGATTCTGCCTGGATAGGCCGCCGGGGAAGACAGCCAGGCCAAAATCTCCGCGCGCTCTGCGCAGAACAAATTGGATCTCTTCCCGCAAGCCTTGCGGAATCGAGTTCTCGTCCTTCTCAAGCTTTTCCAGCAGTTCAAACATGTCCGGTGCGGTTGCGATCACGCTTGCATCAATCTCTGGTTCCACGGATGCCACGTTTCGGCCGAACCGGTCGATCACTTGCGATCGCTTCTGGGGATCGATTCTCCACGGTCCGGACGGAACTTTTGTTTTCGCCATTGAGGAACAACTCCTGTTTTATCCTTCGGGCAATGATTAAGATTCGTTTATGTCCTTCGGGGTTGGCGGAACTTTATGTTCCAGCCGTCACTTACTCCTAGAGAGTTAAGTTTTTCTTCGTATGCTGTCTTGAGCAATACTGTAAGGGTGGGTCGCGAGGGAATAGCTTTCTGGGAACCTCCCGAGCATATACCCGATTCACTGAGCTATAGTATAGCTTGGTATCTTTCTTATAAGTTACGGATGCCTTCGCCGCGCCCAGCGCCGCCGTTGTAAACTCAAGTGGGCGAAGCAGCGAATTAGAGTGTGGCCCCGTAGCTCAGTTGGATAGAGCAGCGGTTTCCTAAACCGTTGGTCGGCGGTTCGACTCCGCCCGGGGCCTCCATCGCGCATCTATAACGACGCCGGAGCCAGCCCAGACTCGCGCTAACGCTCGCCGTTCTGAATCACTCGTAGCGTAGGGCCCGCATGGGATCGATCCGGATGGCGCGAACTGCCGGCAAACAGCAGGCCACTGCTGCCACTGCGAGCATGACGGCGCTCACCGCGATGTACGTCAGCGGGTTCGTGGGGCCAACTCCGAATAAAAGGCTGGCGAGCATTCGGGTGAGCAGAAATCCTGAGGTCAAACCAATCAGCAATCCCACAAATACCCATCGCACGCCCTGGCCCACAATCATCTTGAGCACATCGCCACGATGTGCGCCCAGAGCCATTCGCACTCCGATTTCGCGAGTCTGTTGCACTACCGTGGTCGCGAGTACCCCATAAATGCCAACGCAGGCCAGCACCATGGCAAGCCCTCCGAAGATACTCATGAGAAACGAATCGAAACGGCGCTGCCCGAGCGTATCGTCGAGAACGTCCTGCATGGTCAGGACATCGAATACGGGCAGGTCTTTGTCGAGGGTCAGAATCTGCCGCTTGATGCTTGCGGTCAGCAAGGTTGGATCGGACGCGCTGCGAACCGCCAGCGTCAAGTAAGTGTAATCCTGCATGGGTCGCGTGATCTCTGGCCGCGTGGCACTCTCGACAGACATCTGGCGCGTATCGCGCACCACTCCAATCACAGTCAGTTGCACCGGATCTTTTTCTGCCCTCGCGGGAACGCTCCAGATATGTTTACCGATCGCATCCTGATTAGGCCACAGCTTTTTCGCGAGCTTTTGATTGACGACAATGACTGGGAGGTTTTGATTGATTTCGTCCGCCGTAAAGCTTCTGCCGTTAACCAGCGAGATGCCCAGGGTCTCGAAATAAGATGGCGAACTGATCCCGCGCATGTCTGCCGTCGGTTCACTGCCGCGTTTGGGAACTGGCTCGCCCTCGACAGTGAATCGCATCAGACGAATCCGGGTGAGGGGTAAGCCGTCGGCGAAACTTGCAGCCTTCACGCCGGGCAGAGCGGCGATGCGCTCCAGCGCCTGACGGCAAAATGCGGCCGTCTGCTGATTGGTCGAATAGCGATCGGGCGGCATGCTGAAATGCATGGTCAACAGATGATCGGGACGGAAGCCGGGATCTACTTCGAGCGCCGAAAGCAGGCTGCGAATCATGAATCCCGCGCCGATCAACAGGACCGAGGCCAAACTGACCTCGACCACAATGAGCGCTGCCCGCATGGTTCGCGGATGAGTGCGGGTGAACTGCGCTTCCCCTTTGAGAACTGTAATGACTTCGGTGCGCGAAACGTACAGCGCCGGGAAAATCCCAAAGAGCATGCCCGCGAGAAGGCTGGCCGCAGTCGTGAACAGCAGGACCGGAATGCCGATGTGGATTTGCTCAGGTCGGAGAATGTCGGCAGGCTTCAGCGCGAGAATGGCTTTGATCCCCCAGTGTGCGACCAGCAAACCGAGCAGACCTCCTATCGCGCTGAGAACCACGCTTTCGATGAGCATCTGTGCGATCAACTCCGAACGGCTTGCCCCGAGGGCTTTGCGGATTGCCAGCTCCTTCTGCCGCGCCATAGCACGGGTCAATACAAGGTTTGCCAGGTTGGCGCATGCGATCAGCAGAATCAATCCCACCGCGGATAACAGGACCAGAAGGTTGCGGCGGAGGTCCTTGCCTACGTCCTCGACGTACACCGGGAAAATATTTATGCCAAAACCGGCGTTGAGAGTGGAGTTCTGATCTTCGAGACGCTTACCAATTATGTTCATCTCAGCGCGGGCTTGCTCAAGAGAAATGCCGGGGTGCAATCGCGCGAAGACTTGCACCTTGAGCCGGTTTAATTCTTGCGCCGTGCGCTGCGCGATGGGCTCATAGGGAATCCAGATTTCGGGCTTTCGCTGCTCGGTACCTTCTCGAGTGGACGGCAAATAGAAATGCGCCGGAAGCACGCCGACGATGGTGTAAGGAATGTTGTTGAGTGTGATGCTTTGGCCGATGGCGTTGCGGCCGCCGAAATGGCTCTCCCAATATGCATTGCTGAGAATGGCCACCTGAGGATCGTGCGCCTCTCGCTCGACGGCGTCAAAACTAGTGCCTGTGGCCGGCGTCACTCCCAGGACTTGAAAAAAGTTAGGCGAAATCCGTGCGCCGCTCACACGCTCTGGTTCCCCCGCGCCGGTACGATTCAGGTCCGCATCCTCCATTCCAGCAATCCCTTCGAAGGCATTGGACTGGCGCACCCATTCGGCGAAGTTCGCATATGCGGCAGGAATCCGGTCGCCAATCGACGCCCCCAGCGCAGGATTCTTTTCCCAGACCATGACCAGCCGATCAGGATCCCGGTAGGGCAGCTTTCGGAGCAGGACTCCGTCGACGACGCTGAACACGGCCGTGTTCGCGCCGATTCCGAGCGCGAGCATGAGCACGACAACCGCTGAAAAGACCGGCGACCGCCGCAGCAACCGCAAAGAGTGGCGGAAATACTGAGTGAGATTGGCAGGTTTCATGACGACGAGACGACCGCGATTCCTAGATGTTAGCACTAGCAAGCGAAACGGGGCATCGGAGTCTCGCCTTTGGACAGGGAAGACCGGGTGCACTACCGGCGAGGGCAGGGCAATGAGGGAAATTGTTTGAAATCAGCGAAAAATCAGGCAGAGCGGAGGTCGCTCGACAGCTCGCCCGCCCCAAACTCAGCTCGCTGCGGGGCAAGCGAACCTGCCTTCGCCGCACTGGCTGCGGCAGTTCGCTTACATAACCAAAACAAGAAGATAACCGTTGTAAGCCCGAATAAAAGCCATCCCAATATAAATATCTGGAGCCAATGCATTTTTGGAACCCCTTGCGATGCGGGGGCATCTGCGGAGACACAATTATATGGAAAATACAGTGCCTTGGGAATGGTGCAAATGTTTTCGCTAAAAGTGCAAATGCTGAAACAGGCGAATCGCTAACTTTTCTGTCATCCGAGTTTATGGGTCATATCTTGAACCAAAGGTTTGAGACCAACCATTTAAGGCGAGCGGGATGAACCCTTCTAGTTAACACTACGTCGACCTTCGCACCTTCGCTGCAACGTCGCAAATTCGGGGCAAATTCCAACTCTAAGTGCCAGTGTAAAGCTGAAACGGCGCCCAGTAAAATGGCTTGCGGAAAACCCCGTCCGAGTGCAGCAAGGAAAGCTTTGCGGAGCGAAGAGCCACTTCCGGAGTCCGGCCCTGCTTGAGTTCATCATACAGTTGGTCCATGAGGCGAGGTGTGGAAGCATCGCTGACCTCCCACAGCGCTCCGATCACGTTGTGCGCCCCCGCACGCAGGAATGCCCACGAGAGTCCCACTAATCCCTCACCCGTGTAGGCACGAGCGCCCGCACCGTAGCAGGTCGAAATCGTCACCAGGTCGGCATGTAAAGGCCGATGAATAATGTCGCGCGCGTACAGCTTGAACGAATCTTCCTCGGCAGAAGCTCTGGACAATATAACAGCGGAGTCCAACGGGCTCAGCCGGCTGGCGGTGCCATGCGCGACGAAATGGATATATGCGAATTGCTCCGGGCTGCTCCCAAGATACGCTGGAGCCGTTGCCGCAACCCGTGTATAAATCTGCCGATCCGCAGGACGGAAATGCTTTTCAATATTGGTGATCTCGAGCGCGGCTTCAGGTAGTTCGCCATATTCGCGATCGGGAGCGACGGCGTCGCCGATGAGAAGGAGCTTTCCACCTTTGGTCCTTGACGAGCTATGGGCCGCGGCTAGAAGTGTCAGAGAACTGGCGTTGATGACAGTTACGTCTTCGATCCAATAGTGCAGATTTGGCTCTGGCACCAACAGGGTTTCGAAATTCAGCCCATTCAAGCTGCCATCGGGGATGATGGCTACATGCGAATTGGGAGCAATAACTTGCCTGGCAGGAGCGACCAGCATCTCGAAAAGTTTTGTGCCTTCCGGATTCGCCGTTTGCAGCACGTCCCGAGGACTCAAGAGAGCCTTGCGATAGCTTTGCACAGCGGCGTCAATCTCAGACGCAGGTGGAAGTTGAAATAGCCTGACTCGGTCCCGCGTTACCGCCCACAAGCAGGACTGCTTCGGACCCAGCCAATAGAAAAGGATTGTGCCGCCCGCATTCCGTGCGATCTGCCGCGGATCGAGGGCCGCAGCCACTCGGTGCGGACTCTTCTGTAATAAGCCAAGGCCCTCGGCCAGGGTCTGAGCCCGGCTGTACTCGGCTGCCTGCAGTGCTTCTCCGGTTTTCCCCCGCTGCAGGAGGAAATGAATGTAATCGTCGTAGAGCTGCGTGGCATTGGTCATGAAGGGCAGCTCGAAATCTTCATGGTGGAGCGAAGTGCGCGCGGCATCGAATGAACTGAGGGCCGTGCGAAAGACCCTTTCCGCGTCGGGGAAACGGCGTTCATCTTCGTAAATACCCGCCAGTTCGTGCTGCGCCTCCCACTGTAGTGAGGGATCCACTTTCGGATCGGTCGCAATTTCCAGGAATGTTTGCTCGGCTTGACTAAGGTCTCCGTTGCGGAAAGCAATTTGCCCCTTCACAAGCAAGGGATAGAGTTCATCCACGCGATTGCCGTCCGCATGAGCTTGTGCGATGGCTTGCCCGCTGTACTGTTTTGCCAGATCCAGTTGCCCTGTCTGAACCGTTACAAACGCCAATGCGACGAGGGCATTTAGGATGTCTTCCTTGCTATCGAGCTTGCGCGCCAGGTCCAGCGACTGCCGGTAATAGTCCTCAGCAAGGGCAAACTTGCCGGCATCCAGATAAACGTATCCTGTGTTGGTGAGCCATTTGACCTCGTCAAACAAATCTCCCAGTTCTCTTGCGTGCTGAATTGCCTCAACATACAGGCTCAACGAGCGTTCGGAATCGCCCATCTTGTAATAGGCCCAGCCGAGGTTTCCCTCGACAACTTCAATAATCAGCCTCGCGTCGAGCTCCTTGGCATCGTTATACGCCGCATTGGACCAGTCGATGGCCTCCTCGAAATGCTCTTGCTGCAAGGCGGTATTGCTTAACTTCAACGATGCCACTGCCTCCAAGAAACGATTTCTGCGCTGGCGAGCGAACTGAAGGCTCTTTTCGAAAAGCACTTGGGCGCGATTGTATTCTCCTCGCTCCACTTGAAGCATGCCTAGCGGAATGAAAACCTGGCCAATCACATCACTGCCTGAAGTCAGGCAGTTCTTCTCCAGTTCGGCCAATACTGTCTCCGCCTCTGCAAGCCGGTGCATTCCGATGTAGGCGATTCCTACCTGTGCTCGCCTTTGGAAATCGAGATCGCTATTCTTGAGGGAGGCGGGAAGTTCAGCGTTCAGTACTGAAAAGACATCGCTGTACATTCCGCGCCAAGCCAGGACTTTGGCATCCAGAACTCGAAACTCCCAAGCCCGCACGAGGTCACGCGAGGAATAATATCGCCAACCACGTTCAGCTTGGTCTTGCGCGCCGGTAAGATTACCGTGAAAGAAGATTTGCTGAGCTTGTTCGAACTCCAGTTGTGGGTTTCTCGCACGGACACACGCAAGAAAGACGAAGCATAACGCGAGTGAACTACGACCTAACCGCCGCCTCCACCGCCGCTGCCATTCGCCTTGCCCACTGAGGCGCTGATGCATGCTTCCGTCGGACTTCCCAACTCCAGCCTCGCCATAATGAGCTGGAAGGACCCGCAATCCACAATCAGTTCGCCCAGGAAGATCTTGCCAAAGTCGGGTATCTCGATGATGTTGTGATAGTGCTTCCCCGGAAACTTTCCGCGAATTTCTTTGACGACCGAACATAGGACATAGCCTTTTTCACTCAGTGCGTCTTTTGAATCATCCCACTGATATCGTTCTTGCACCCATTGTGGAACCGTCCTGTCTTCAATCCAGTCTGGCATCGATTTCGTGTCATTGATGCGGCGGTATTGTTCTCCTACTTTCGACAGGAACTGTCGATCATACATGCAGCGCTGGTCAGGGTACTCGCCGTCGTTGCTATGGCTGCAAATGTCAAGATCAAGAATGATTTCTACGCGATTGCCACCAATGCGGACATTCTCGAACTGAGTTCCGATCAGGTTCACTTTAGGGATGAAGCCTCCGGGCGGATGATCTAGAGATATCTGCGCAACCATGCGGTCTGCGGTGAAGGTATCAAGCACGTTGAAGTTTTCGACGGTCGACGTAACCATAGTGGTAAGAGCGCCAGTGTCTTTATTCACGCTGCCGGAAACATGACTGTAGGCGTTCCCGAAGGAAACGATGCTGTTAACCTGGGACTCCTCGGGATCCTTGCACCCGCGCGCCTCCACAAATCCCCCAACCGGTGGCAGGGACACAGCAGCTTGCACCGGAATAGGACGGTCGAAGGGTCGCCGGATGTGTCCGCCCAGCGCACTGGCGTCCGCATGGTAGTAGTGAACTCTATTCATGTTTGTAGCCATCGAGGTCTCCTGGCATTCCGAGAAACTGAATTCGAGTCTAGTTTCGGATCTGCAACTCAAAAGGATAGCGGCCGATTTCAATGCCCTTCGGCTTCGACGAGTCTACCCCGCGCACCACGAGAGTGTACACACCCTCTCCGTGATGGTCCGCCGGGACGCGGATTGGCACCGTGTCCTTAGTCGCTTCCGAAGGAATCGAAAGCAACCACTCAGAGTTTCCGGCTGGTCCATCCAACTCCGCTAAATAAGAAGAGAATCGGGGGTCCGCTGGAATATCCACGAACAAGAGGAAGGGCTCACCTTGTCGTGCGCTTACCACAGTCTTACCCTCGCCCCGGGTATTGGCATTAATCAATGAGGCCGAGGCAAGAATCTGAGGCCGGGTGATCACGGCAACCTCGCCCTTCAGCTTGGGATATGTCACCAAATTCTGATAGCCAATCACCAACAGCAGCACAGCAAGAACTGGCACCACCCAGGCAGGACGCAACCACGACAACCAACCTGGGTTTGCGGCACCTGGAAGCGCCGCACCCACGGCAGAAACGGCAACTGGCTCCAACAACACGACTTTACTGTGTTCCACCAACGCCGCACCCGCCCGGACATCCAAGGCACACTCCTGGCATTCAAAGAAATGTTCCTCGAACTGCTCGCGCAATTCGGGCGAGAGTTCGCCGAGCAGATATTTCTCCGCAGCCATTAAGCTGACCGACTCGCCGTGGTCCATTTCTGCAAATCCCCCTCGTATGGATAGTGACAAAACCGGATAGACCGTTTCACCCGGTTCAGCCTGCCGCGGTACTTCGTATCCCCGATGGCATGTTCTTTAAATACACTGCCTTAAAGGCCTGCTTGGCACGATGGAGCAGGACCCTGAGATAATCCCTGTCCACCCCAAAGTCCTGACATACGGCGTCCTTGTCCCGCTCTTCCAGGAATATCTCGCGCAGTAGACGCCGATCTCTCTCCGATAATTCATCGAGAACTTGGCGCACGTTTTGCTCCATCTCCCTATGTGACAAAATCGCCACTACGTCGAGCGATGGGTCGGGGACATTCTGGCTTTCTTCGTCATCGATCGGATTCTCGCGCGACGCTGAACGATAGTGCTCAAGCAGCACGTTATTGCAAACGGAATTCACAAAGGCTCCTAACCGTTCCGGCTGTCGTAACCTCCCCTCACTGCGCAACGCAACGAAGACACGCGCAAAGGTTTCCTGTCGCAAATCTTCGACAGTATGAGAAGAATTTACCCGGGAACGTAGTTTCAATTGGATCAGCTCACTGAAATAGGCAACAAAATGGTTCTCTGTCCGGAAATCGCCCGAACACAGCCGCTCCAGGTAAGACTGATCGAACTCGTGGAATTGCAAGACAGTGGCCCCTCACTGCGCCCAAGTGGCAGCTATTTTACACCCACTCCCCAGCGGAGCAAGGCCAGGCCAACACTGATGCCAGCAGGCGCAGCAGGATTTTCTTGCCGGCCTGAAACGAAATTCGGCTTCAATGCACTATTCCGATGCACATCGAACCAGGTGCGCGTGACTTGGAAAGCAATCCCGTTTCTTGTTCTGGACGTCCGAAGCAAACCGCTTTGCCGGTCCCAGCATCCCGAATGGAAGACCTTGCCGCAGGGGGGAAGGGCATCGTGCTTCCATACGTCGCCGGAGCCGTTTCGTAACGGCTCCGGTACTTCGGGACATTGCAGGTAATGATATTGCGCGTCAACGCAGACAACCAATCAGGGTGACAAACCGCTATGACAGAACTACTCCAGGCACAGGGCGTTAGGCGGCATTTATTCGCTCGCCATCAAGAAATTTCATCAGGAGTGATGCAGGCTGTGTTAATGCACGCGCTGCAGTTGCGTCGGAGTTGTCGGGAAGTCTTCCTGCTCTGCGATATTCAACGGCACAGCGTTGCAGAAGCAGCCAGGATTCTCGGAATTAGCCCGCCCACCGCACTGCGACGGCTTCAAATAGCTCGCCGGCGAATGAACGAGGTAGTCGAACACTTGTGCGGGCCGACACACGAGCCGGGTGAATTCAAATGAACGATGGAGAGGGCTGTAAAACTGGTGCGGAAGGGGGGATTTGAACCCCCACGCCTTTCGGCGCCACCCCCTCAAGATGGTGTGTCTGCCAGTTCCACCACTTCCGCAGTCCGTACTCAAAAAGTAACCCTAAATCGGCGTCAGAAGGCATTCTCCGACTGCACCGGCCTTTTGCATTCTACACGATTTTTCGGCGCCTCGAGATTCCCAAGCCGCGCAAACAGTACTCTCCATCAGCTATTCGCGCGAGTGCAACCAACGCAACGTGGTCTTGATGTTATCGTGTCCGGCTAGGTACTGCAACGTAAAGGGCGAAGAACTGGCCCCACACTCCAGGGTAGTGGGTCAGTTTGACTCTTGTTTGAAATCGTCATTCCGGCGCCCCGCGCGTTCACCGGCCGGGCGAGGAATCTCGCGTGAACTATTTCAAACTGCCCCCTACGCGCGTTTATCTCTCCTTGCAGAGTAGCCTCGTGGTATGTTAGCTTTCGCGGATTCAGAACATTGCTGGGAAGGAAACGTGTGCGCGCGGAAATCGTCAAGATAAATAGCGAGAAGCCGGAGGCGTCGCTCATCCGGTATGCGGCCGACCAGATTCGCGCCGGCCTGGTGCTGGGCATGCCTACTGATACTTTCTACGGCTTGGCCGCCGACCCCTTTAACCTGCGTGCCGTCGATCGCGTTTATGAGATCAAGTCGCGGTCGCGGCATAAGCCTTTATCACTCTTGATCGAGAGCGAAGAGCAAGCTGAAGAGTTGGCCAAGCCGCTGCCTGACGAGTTCTACAAACTGGCGCGCCGTTTCTGGCCGGGACCGCTGACCATCATTGTCCGAGCGGCATCGCGGTTGCCTTTGAAAGTAACCGCCAACACTGGCAACGTGGCGCTGCGCATACCCAGCGCGAAGATTCCGCTGGCGGTGGTGCAAGCCGCGGGAATTCCCATCACCGCGACCTCGGCCAATCTGAGCGGGGAGACGGAGTGCACCACCGCAGAAGCGGTCCGCGATCAACTGCAGGATCGTATTTCCATCATCGTGGACGGCGGCGCCTCGCCCCACGAAACAGCTTCCACCATTGTTGACCTCACCGACGAGGAAGCCCGCTGGCGCATCATGCGGGAAGGCGCGATTGCGGCTCAGGATATCTCCGAATTCTTCGCACAAGGATGAGCGAAGCAGCTGCGAAACGGCCTTTTCGACGCCACTGGCTGGTGTGGGTGGGGGCTTTTGCAGTTGCTGTGGTTCTCATCTGGCTGGCTTCAATTTGTGTGGGAATCGTAGGCCAGGCTTCACGACACGAAGTTCATCCCGCCGACGCCATCATAGTCTTCGGAGCCGCTGAGTATTCCGGGCGTCCTTCTCCGGTGTATCGCGCCCGGCTCGACCACGCCTTCGAGCTGTTCCAGCAAGGCATTGCTCCGGTGGTGATTACCACTGGCGGGGCCGCGGCTGATCCCAGTTTTAGTGAGGGCGGGGTGGGCCACGATTACCTCATGCATCGTGGCGTTCCCGACTCTAATCTGATTGCGGAAACTCATGGTTCGGATACGGCACAATCTGCCGGACGGATTGCCGTGATCATGCGTGCCAATCACCTGCACAGTTGTGTCGCCGTAAGTGACGCGTATCACGTCTTCCGCATCCGCAAACTGCTCGAGCACGAGGGAATACAGGTGTCCGTTTCCCCGCGTCCCGATTCGCGTCCGCACTCGATATGGCAGCGCGCGGAAGCGATTCTACGCGAGGCCGTCAGTTACATGGTGTGGCGGCTCCAGATACCGGTGTGAAGTGCGCAAGCGAAAGGATCAGATGCCTGTCATCCCGACCGGAGCATTGCGATTGGCCTTATCAATCGCAATGCGTAGTGAAGGGACCTGTTTTTGGGAATCTACAAGCTCGGTACTTCCTGAGCGGAGGTGGTCGTCGAAACGGCCTAATGATGATGAAGCCACAGAACACATGTTTCCTCTCGTTGATCGGCAAGCGGGCAGGTAGCCCGTCTACCACCCCATCCGCTTCCTCAACTCCGTAATGTGCGCCACATGATGCTTGCCATGCCACGCATAGAGCGCCAGATTCCTCTCCAGAGGCATTACCCCTACCTCGGGATGGCGGAAAGTCCGCTTCCAATCGGACGGCTTTAGATGGCGCAAGAGGCGAACCCATCGCTCATGCAACGGCTCCATCATTGCCAGGGACACTTCCAGCGGGGTCGACTCGACATCCGGCGTACCCGCCCACCGGTCTTCCATGTACGGCTTGACCGTGGGTTCATCTTCGGTGAGCGCCAGCTTAAAACGAATGTAAGCATTCATATGGCTCTCGGGCACGTGATGCACAACTTGCCGCACCGTCCAGCCACCGTCGCGATAAGGGGTTTCGATCTGTTCCGGGGAAAGATTCTTGATCGCGGCACGCAATGCTGCGGGCGTCTGCTCGATGTCGTCGATGAATTGGTTTCGTTGCGCTTCGTCGGGTCGTCCATCGAACTTGAATTTTCCAATGGGGAAACGGGGGTCGCTCATGATCGCCTCCTGTGGTCAAAACACAAGATGAAAACAAATCTCGGGAAGATGCAGAGAATTCGGCCGATGCATTTAGATGGCTTCGATGATATAAAACGAGATCAGTTAGTTCGAGCTGAGACCTGCACAAACCCTACGTATGGGCGCTCAAGAAAAGTTTTGGGATTGGTTCATGCAGCATGAGGAAGAGTTGTTCGAACTTGATACGGGTCGGGAAGCCGAGCGGGAAAGAATCTTTGACGAGGTCGCGACCGAACTCCAGAGGTGTGATCCAGACCTCAGTTTCGAACTCGGCCCCAAACAGAGAAGAAGGGAAGTTGTCATCAGTGCTAGTGGCATAAAGAGCGCGTTTCCGGCAGTTGTTTCTCTAGTGTACGCTGCACCGGCGACCAAGCGATGGCGGGTGACCGCCTTTCGTCCGCGTCGCACGGCTGCCGATGTTGTGGAGTTTCGAGGTAAGCGGGTCCACCCGAAGGACGTTCAGTTCTCACTGCTCGATAACGGCAAGATTGCCGGCATATATCTGTTCATTCCTGGCTACCGAGAGGATGACTCCGACCTGAAGCAGATTGGCTATTTGTTACTCGACGAGGTGATAGGAGAATACGATGTAGAAACCAGGATGGGTCCCATTAAAATGTTTCCGCCACACGCCCTGACGGATGGGGAACGGTATCCATTGGCCGATTTGCCCGCACGTTTCGACGCGCTAGTCGCGCTCCTCGAGAGGCATTCTGGAAAGCCCTCTTAACGGCAACCTTCACAAGAAACGTGTCGACTTAGTGAACCAGCGCCAGAATTCGCACCGGGCCGCTGCGCCCGCTCTCCAGCTTTGCCGGAGCAACCACGACCGTTCCACCGGCGGTCGGCGCGCGATCCAGGTTGGCGACGTTTTCCAGTTGATAGACGCTATGAGCCAGCGTGTATTGGCGGACGGGAAAATCTTTCGACGGACCGTAGTCAATGCTCAATGTGTCAATGCCGACGCCTATGGCGTTGCGCCCTTCCACCAAAAACTTCGCCGCATCCGGAGAATATCCGGGGAAGTGCATTGTGCCCTTCCTGTCGGCGTTGCGATAGTCCTTGACGGAGCGCCAACGCGAATCCCATCCAGTGCGCGCGATTACTACGGAGCCTAAAGGAATCTGGCTGTGGGCCCGCTCCCATCGGGCAATGTCTTCGACCGAAACCTGGTAGTCAGGATGGCTTTGAATGTTCGCGCTCACATCCAGCACAACCAGGGGTGCCAGCAGGCGCTCCGCAGGGATCTGATCCAGGGTCCAGAGCCCACGCGCAAAATAGGCGGGAGCATCGATGCGAGTTTCAAATTGTTCGGGCGATGAAGCGGCTTGGTAGGCCCCGCGAGCATCGACCGAGTGTGTCAAATCTACGACGGCGTGAAACCCGGTCGGGGACGAGGAGCCAGGATGGCGCTGCGCAAAAAGAAAGAGCGCCAGTGCCAGTACGTAACCTACGATTAGCGTTCGAATCTTCATCAACTTGATCTACTTCTGCTGGTTCAGAGCCGAGAAATTCTCTCCAGGCAGTTTGGATGCTTGGATCGGTTCCAAGGGTTCTCTGTAGATTCTCCATGGCAAGAATGGAAGGTTCAAGGAACTGCCGGACATGACCTGATGGACGCTGTAGAGAGGTAGCTTGCTACGTCTCATGGAATCACCAGCAGGGAAGCGGTGGCTGCCGCGATTAGCGTGCCAAGGAAATTCACAGCATCATTGTTCAGTAGTTTGCGTCGCTCGAGTAAGGCGCCCAAAAAGCTGTCCGCGATCATGCCAGCCACTGCGGCAATGATGGAAGTACCCAGCCACCTGAGAGGTATCAGCCCGGTTATGACACACACCAGGCTGACTACCGCCGCACTTGCAATGCCAGCCGCGGTCCCAACCGAACTTATGCCCCCGTCCGTGCCTGCTGGCACTTCTTGCCAAGTCGTAATCAGCCGGGCACTTGTGCTTCGAGCCTGCCCGAGTTCACTAGAAACCGTGTCCGCAGCTGCTTCTGACAGTGCGGCTGAAAGCGCGAGAAGGAAGACTGCTCTCCTTGCAGTGACGGCTGACAATCCGGCACAACCCGCAGCCACCGCAAGGTTGGCCAGAACCTGCCACGCGGTCCTCCCATCGAGCTTCTCGGCAGTTCCTAGTTTTTCTTTCCGCCGATAACCGAAGCGCGTGCAAGTCCAGGTTAGGGCGAACACCAAGACCAAGGCCACGAATGCGCCAACTCCGGCTCCGACGTACAGCAGAAAGCAGACTACGGCTCCTGCGATCGCGCCGCCAAAACTGACCCCTCGCACCCAGCGGGCCAGTGAGGCGAACACTAATGTGACGAGGAAAGCAGTCGAGAAATTAGACACTAGGAAGATTCTCGCTCCGATTCAGGTTCTTGTTGCGCCGCCGTCCCGGCGGCTGACGTGGGGACGTCACGCCCCCAGGCGATGGCCGAGATGCCCTGGCGACCAAGGAAAAATGTTCCGGCACGGGCGAACCATAGCCGATACTACTATGGATAGGGTTGCGCCCGGCTCCGCCCCAGTGTATCGTGCTTTCACTCTGGGTTACCGGGGCGACCTTGGTGCATCAAAGACTTCGATGTAGTTTAAACTCACGAGCGCAGGCTTGTGGAATCTGCGATACCGCGCACCCTCATGCTTAAAAGGTGAACTATGGCTGCTTCGGTCTGGTCAGGCTATCTGACCTTCGGTTTGATTTCAATGCCGGTGAAGCTGTTCTCCGGCGCGCGCAGTTCAGGCATTTCCTTCAACATGCTGCATCGCGATGATCTGTCCCGCCTGAAGCAGCAATACGTTTGTCTCGCCGACGGCAAAGTCGTGGAACGCAGCGAAATCGTCAAGGGCTACGAGTACCGCAAGGATGAATATGTAGTCATCGAGCCCGAGGAAATTAAGAAGATCGAGCCCAAAACCGCCAAGACGATGGAGATTCTCGAATTCGTCAAATCCAGCGAGGTCGATCCCGTGTACTTCGAATCTTCCTATTACATGGTTCCAGACGAAGCCGGCCGCCGCCCCTACGCGTTGCTCACCAAGGCGATGGAGGAGAGCGAATACGTTGCCATCGCGAAACTGACAATGCACAACCGTGAGTACACGGTTTTTCTACGTCCCCACGAAGGCGGAATGATGTTGCACACCATGTACTACAAAGAAGAGGTGCGGGAGGTGGAAGGCTTTGGCGCTCCCGAAGTCGAACTCAAAGATGCCGAAGTCAAAGTCGCGCACCAGTTAATCGAAGCCCTCGCCACCGAATGGGACCCCGAGAAGTATCACGACACCTTTCAGGACAATCTCAAGAACCTGATCCAGACCAAACTCGAAGGCGGCAAGATAGCCGAGGTTGAGAAACCGAAGAAGCTGGCCCCAGTAGTCGACTTGATGTCAGCGCTGAAGCAGAGTCTGGCTGAAATGGAAGGAAAGAAAAAGCCGGCAGCCACAGCCCCACGCGAAGCCGCGGCATCTGGAAAAAAATCTCGCGGGCGAGGTTGAAATAGGACGTCTCGCCCAAGTTCGCGTTTGCCCTTTCTATAAACCCAACAACCCAAAGGGTGCCCCATCCTTGCGTTTTTCGCAAGGGTGGGAGGCGAGGATGCCGATACAACGCCTGCTCACAATTTGCCGGTGATGTTATCTCCGTTTGATCTGGGGTCTTGCGCCCTTCCCTCGCCCCTGTCGAATTCTCAACGAGTGCAATGGCTGTTTGCGATAGATAGTCAATGATTTGAACAATCAGCACACCCCGTCTTGCTGCAACTTTCCTTGGATGCGCGCATCTAGACAGCGAAGCCGATTCCCTTCCTCGGGATCGCATGACGAGAGGAGACAAGCCATGTCCTACAGCATATCGACCTTGCTGCTGCGTAATCTGAGCGACGTATTTGGCGAAAATGACCCCGTGCGTCGTCGCGCGGCCATCGACGACATCTGGAATGAAGATGGTGTGTTCTACGATCCCAACGGAGGCATCTACCGAGGCCGTGACGAGATTGATCGTATTGCTGGTGTGATAAAAGCAACACATCCAGATTTCAAATACCAGCCTCTCTCCCCTCCCGAGGAATTAAGTGATGCCGGACGGGTTCGATGGGTATCTGGCACTCCCGGCAAACCTCCAGCTTACGCGGGAACCGATTTTGTCGTTGCCCGGAACGGTCGCATTGCTGCGATCTATATGTTTTTCGACAGCCTGCCCTGAGCTGGACTCTGCTGCCCACGATACACGAATGACAAGCCTTTGTCGGCAACCCGGACCGTGCGTCAGTTGGCGAAAAACCGCCATAGCGCTCATCTTCCGAGCTGAATGCCGTAACGGAGCACATCGCAGAGATCATCCTCTCTGAAATTTGGAAACTTGCAGTGTCTTGTTAAGATTTGTTCAAGTTTAAAGCCGCATTTTTGGAGCACGCGCTCGGAAACCAGATTCTCGGGATGACAAAGGGCGTACAGGCGAAGGACGCCAGCATTTCGCGCAATCTCTGTCACTGCTCTTAGTGCTTCGGTCGCGTACCCTTGGCCCCACGAATCCTTGGCGAGGACATAACCCGTGGCGGCACAGTCTGGTGTTTCGAACACCAAACCGGTGCTGCCCAGCAGAGTCTTGTCCTGACGTGACTCGATGACATACGGTCCCAGTGGCCACTTCGACCATTCTGCGTCACTCAATTCCAGAAATGAATCCGTGGCCTGGATAGTGGTATGGCGAGGCCAAGCCAATAAGCGGGTGACTTCCTTGTCGCTGGCATATCTGGCAAAGATTGCAGCAGAGTCTCCGCGCTCTGGCTTCCTAAGGCTGAGTCTAGCGGTTTCAACTTTCTCGAACATCAATTAATTCTAATCAACCTCGGCTACTAGTGATTGGCGTAACGTCGCCATATCGATCATTGAGCTTTGGAAGGGGGCTTTGAATGCAAACGCTGGTTACGTCAACAACGGGATAGTGCGCTCGTATCCTGGAGCTGACCCAGCCGGCGTCAGGGGCGATCCGCGAACCTACGATTGCAGAGGCGCCCTGCGGAATCGGGCGACACGATCTTTGAAGCATCGATGTGATCAAGTTGCTCCTGATCACATGCCTCACTCGGGCTTCCGGGATGCCTTTCCAGTAACGATTGAAGCGCGGCCCAGATTGAGCTAAGGTCCTCAGCCGCGAGGAAACGCCTATGACGCGACTGGCGACTGCTTTGCGGCGCACGACGGGAGCCCGCACTCGCAGCGAGCAACTGCTCCGGCGGGCCAAACAGTCTGTTGCGGGTGGCGACAGCAGTACCATGCGCGCACTGCCCTACCATCCCCCCTCGTCCGTCCGCAGGCGGAACCGTAAGAGCGCGTCAATAATAGCGAGCGCCGGCCCAATTCGCAGCCTTTTTCAATGCTAGGGAACATTATTTCCGACAATCTCCGCCGCTGACGATGTGCAACTGAAGCCTTCGGGAGTCTGAATCCGGTAAGCGTCCAGTTGCGCCACGGTCGCGTGGATACGTCGATTCAGCGCCTTCACTGCCAGGAGATACTGCTCCGAGTTCTGATTCAACTGTTTAATCTGCTGGGCTCCCAGGTAATCCGCGTAGATGTCGTAGCCGGAGTCCATCAGGGAACCAACTGACTTGATAAAAGTAACGGATTCGGGCGAAAGCTGCAGCGCATGTTTGACCGCAGGGTCGTCCAATAGGATGTCGGCAAGCTGCTGGACGCCCTCCATGGCACCCTTCAAGTCATCGGGCCGTTTGTGAGTCCACTCGAAGAAATCGCGTTCGTGCGCCAGTTGATCCAGATGGCCCCTGTCGATTTCGGCGCGCTTCAACGCATCTTGCAGGCGGGCTTTGTACAAGTCCATCTGTTCGAATTTCTTCTGCAGCTCTCCAACCTCGGAGCCTTTTTTGTTTGAGATTTCCAAGTATAGGGCTTCGATTTCCTTGTCTTGTCCCTTGATCAATTCTTCAAGATGCTTGGTTAGTTTCTTGCCGCCGTAGTCGCGAACCATATCGAGCCCGCGCTTCAAGGCATCGTCGGCATCGTCGTCGATTTCCTTTTCCCATTGTTCCCGGTTCTGAGACTGTGTTTCTTGTGTGCGCATCAGGCGGTGCAAGGCATCCTGCGCCTGGGTGAGCTGGGTACAGAGCTGCGGGAGGTTCGGCTGCGGCGGGGTCACCTTGGGAGCAGCAGCGGATGACGGGGCCGGAGCCAACGCCGGAATTGGAGTCGGAGCTGGAGCTGATGAGCCCCGCAGAAGGGTTGGCTGCAAGGTGGTTGCACGGCTGAGGTCGACAACCGATGTGTTAGTCGCCGCGCTGGGCGGAGTTGCCAATGCAGACAGTGCAGAAGCTGCCCTGGTGCGGCTGATTGCGAGAGTAGCGTTCGCACTGTCGAATATCCGCTGGCCCGCGGCCGCCGCTTCCTCATCCGTCTTCGCCGCCTGAATCATTTGACGGTATGCCTGTTGTTGTGCCTCCGTGGCCGTGACGGATTCTAGTTTGCTGCGGGCCATGTCGAGTACCGCGTGATCGGCGTCCACGTTTGCCTGCTCATTGTTCAATTGCTGTTGAGCCTTTTTCACCTCGGCTGCCGCCTCGTCATAGCCTTGGACCGTTTGCTGGAAAGCCTGCACGTGGGGGTCCTGAGAAGCATTCATCGCGGCAGGATTCTTTTGTGCGGCTTGCAAGGCCGCATCTTCCGCGACCTCACGTTCCGGTCCTGACATCTTTTCAGCGGCCTGAGCCAGTTGCGGTGCCTGGCCCGGTTGAACTCCATCCAGATAGATGCCAGGCAAGCCGGGTATTCCTGGACCAGTCGTGCCTGAACCTGGGCCAGAGACTAGGTTTGGGTTTGCCGATGGCGCCGTGCCGTTTGCTGGGTCGCCCGCTCCAGACTGCTGATTGACTGCGGATCCGTCAGACCCGGCAGGTCCGCCCACATAAATTCCGGGAAGACCCTTCAGTCCGTATGAAGTTGAATTGGCATTGCTGATTTTCAATTTGAGGTCATCAGGGCCACCGGAGTTCATACTTTTCAATTCCAGGTCAGTCTTCGTGTTCATGGCCTTCAGCGTGAGGTTGAACGGCATGCCCTCCAACTTGAGTTCGCGGTTCAGGCGAGCAAACATGGCATCGAGACGTTGCTGCTCGGCGATACGCCGCTGCCGTTCCTGCTCTCGCTGGTGCTCCAATAGCTGCTGTTCCATGATCTGTCGCTGTTCGTTCATCTGCCGTTGCCGGTCCGTATCCGCCTGGCTATTGCTGAACAACGAGACCAGAAAGGAATTGGTGGCGTGCTGCATGAACACACCGACATACGGATTCTTGATATTCATGATCATGGCGTTCGCACCCAGACTCACCAGGTCTTGCGTAAGATTACCCGTAGCCACTGGTATGTCCGTTCCGGAAGCGCCCGCGCCGTCCGATGTACATACGCAACGGGTCGAACTCGGAGCGCTCTGCCGGGCCGCCTCACACTGAGCGAAGGTCACGCCGGACTGGCTGCGCGTCCCGCTCATGCCTCCCATGGTCGCGGCGCACTGCGGGCCGCTGCATCTGTAGGTGTAGGAGCAAGTATCGGCCCACAACGAAACAGTACCCGCGGAGAACGCCAGCCAACACAGCACTGCCAGAAGGATTCCGTTCCGCAAATGTCTGTAGGCGGCAACGCGGTGGGTGCGTTGAGTGAATCCGCACTCTTTGCCTAGCGGAAGTCTCGATGAATGGTACTCGGGCAAGTCATTCTCCTATCAGGCGTGAGTTTGAATAGAGACTAGGTGAAGGACCCGGTAATGCGAAGTTACGAAAGGAACCCGGAGAGCGGCTTTCTCGTAGCGCTCCCGGAGATCCGGCTTATACGCTTGAATGCTGAAACGCTCAGAAAAACGGAGAATAATTCACATGAGTTGTCCAAATCGAAATGCCAGAGCCATGACGGCGTTTTTGCTGGCCCTATCTTTGCTACTCCCTGTCACCCTGTTGGCCAAGAAAAAAGACCAGGTCCCAGCCGACCAGACCGAGGCGACAAAGTGGATCACCGAGTCTATGAAGCATTGGTATTCGATTGAGCAGCTCGACGGTCAGTATCTTCGCTTCTCATCCGCGGACAAGCGCTTCCATTTCGGCATTGCGTTGGCGCGAGTTATTTCTGTCAGAGTGGGAGGAGATGAGGCTCGCCCCGGCTATTGCACCGTGAGCTGGCAAGACTATAGCCACGATCGCGAAGACTGCGTCCTGATCTACAACGCCGATAAGTTCGCCGCGGCCCTGCATTATCTTGCCGCTACCGCGCGCGAGCAAGCACAAACTCAGCAGGACAATACCCTGCAGCAATTCCGAGTGCAAGCCAAAGCTTGGCGCGAGGCTGCTGTAAAGCCGGCTATGCCCGAAGCGGCCCGTGAGCACCAGGTCCTAGCCGAATACGCCTTCAAAGAGAAAGAGACAGAAAAGGCTATCAAGGAGTACCAAGCCGCTTTGGATATTTTTCCCACCTGGCCGGAGGGGCAGTTCAATCTGGCAACTTTAGCGGGCGAGCGGAAATACTACGACACGGCCATTCTTCACATGAAACAATACGTGGAACTGGCACCCGATGCTCCCGATACTCAGGCCGCGAAGGACAGCATCATCATCTGGCGCGACAGAATTACCACTCTTTCCCAGGCGGCAGACAACAATCAGACGCCGGTTCAGCAGTCGGGGAAAGCCTTTCTGCGTCATACGTCTGCGAAGTGATCTTTCGGTACAAGTGCTGAGTGTTCGGATAAGGAGAGGCACTCGGTTGGTCTGTGGGCAGGTTGGACTAATCCCTGCCCTTCGTTTTAGTTGATCAGAACCCTTGTCCGAAGGGGTGCACGTCCACCTCGGTCTTCGTTGCCTGCCAACCCTAAGACCAATGCGTGGTGTGCTTCGTTAACCAGCGGAGTCGCTCTTTTCTCCATCTGAATAATTAGGCGACCCATTCTGCCGAGTATCTTGGCCAGCTTGCCTCGGTCTGTCTCGTTTTGTGCCCTTTTCTGTAGTTTCGACCAACGTTGTAAACTGCGCCATTCCTTGGGTTCACGGTTCTTCATCAGAACCTCCTCTACTCTTGCAATTTGCGAACTGACGAAGGTGTGCGCATCTTCGATACTAAGCCTCGCGAGAACGAGGCGATATGAATCCGTTTACTCGAAAGGACATTTTTGATCAATTCGTTTCAAATCGGGAATCTTCAACTTGCAGAACAGCAACCCATTTCCACAAGCCAAAGCACGACATGCAAAGCCCTTCGTGGATCGCCCAAACATAAGGAAAGCGTGGCCCACATTCCTTCCTGGCGGAATGGTGGCAGAGCGGTCCTCGCCTTCAAGCCGCTTCCGGCCGCTTTGCAAAACCCTCCGCTAGGAAGGAAGGTGGATTTTAGAAAGGTCGTTGATAGGGAAGCCTCGGTGCCTTGATATTGGCCTAATGTGAGGCTGTGCGGCCTGCGTCCGGTAGTTTGGCGCGGATCGGCGCGTTTCTGTCGTTAACAAGCCTTTTCGAGTTTTCTGGTACCCTTGCATACCAATCGAAAAGGAGAAACCCCATGCGAAAACCTCTTCCGATAATTCTGCTGTGTCTTTTTGCTCTAACCGCCTTTTCTCAGGAAAAGCAGTCCTCCGACAATCCGTTCAGCGCCATCAACAAGCGCGGCTACGAACGGACGAAGGGAATCCTGCTTCGCTCGGCTGAAAAAGTGCCCGAAGAGAATTACAACTTCAAGCCGGTCGATACGGTACGCACTTATGGACAGATCATCGGACATCTCGCCGATGCCCAGTATCTTTTCTGCTCCACAGCCTCCGGCGAGAAAAATCCTAGTCTGAATATCGAGAAAAGCAAAACGTCGAAAGCCGATCTCGTCGCTGCCCTCAAAGACGGATTCGCATACTGTGACAAGGTCTACGATGCCATGACTGACGCCGCAGCCACACAGACCGTAAAGTTCTTCGGAAACGATGTTCCGAAATTTGCCGTGCTGAGTATCAACATCGGTCACAACATGGAGCACTACGGAAACCTCGTCACCTACATGCGGATCAAGGGCATCGTTCCTCCTACCAGCGAGCAGGGACAAATGCCCGCACCCAAGCAGGAGAACCCCGAATCACAGCCAAAGAAGTAAAGGGAATGTATGGGCGGGTACTTTGCCCGCCCGCGCCCCTAATTACTCCATGGCAGCTTCTCAATGTCTCCGTTTGGCTTCACTGTGAACTCTGTTCACACTAGTCACTCAGATCAATCCGAACGGTGAGGAGTTGCGCTGTTTGGCCGCGCACATGCGCAGTATTATGACCCACGTGGATTATCCTGACTTGTGGTCGGGGCGCAATGGCGGTATCGTTTTCGATTCCCTTAATAGATCGCTCCTCTGCTTTCCTCGTCCCTAGATGCAAGTCGAATCTCTCGTTGACATTGGCCGCAGGGGGGTAGGATTGGTTGCGTTTGGGAGGAGGGGGATTATGATGAGCCCAACGCACCCTCAGCGCTGGATTTCCCGGACATGCCCGCGATCGGCAACGGTCGCGCTGGTTTTAGCCGTCACCCTGGAGCTTGCAGTCTTTGCAGCCCAATCCCTGCAGGGGCAGGGTTTCGAGACTATCTACTCATTCGCAGGCGGCGTGGATGGGGCGAATCCCTATGCAAGTTTGATCCGAGATAAGAAGGGCACGCTCTATAGCACCACCACAATCGGTGGCTCTTCCAGTTACGGGACTGTGTTCGCCTTGAGTAAGTCAGGAAAGGAGACCATGCTCCATAGCTTCACGCGCGGGCGAGATGGTGGAATTCCCGTCGGGAGTGTGATCCGAGATTCAGCGGGCGCGCTCTATGGCACTACGCAAGTCGGAGGAGATTCCAAGTGTGATTGCGGAGTCATCTTCAAGATACCCGGACGCACCCCGACGCAAGCGCTGTACATTTTTACGGGTGCAACGGACGGTGCAAATCCATTCGCGGCTTTGATCATGGACAAGGCCGGTAATCTCTACGGCACCACGGAGTTCGGTGGCGCTGTAGGCCAATGCTTTGGAGGACTAGGTTGTGGAGTCGTCTTCAAGGTGGACCAGAATGGAAATGAGGCCGTGTTACACACCTTCACTGGGTCTGGAGGTGACGGAGCCAATCCCACGTCGGCTTTGATCCAAGACAAGCATGGGAACTTTTATGGCACTACCCTTCAAGGCGGAGACCTACGATGTAGTCTTGGGAACGGCTCTGGCTGTGGAACGGTCTTCAAGATTAGTAAGACTGGTAGGGAAACCGTTTTATACCGTTTCGCCGGCGGCACCGATGGGGCCTTCCCTATAGCGGGCGTCACGCTTGACGCCGCGGGCGTTCTATACGGCACTACCCAAGCAGGCGGCGACTCCTCCAAGTGCTTCCCTGGCTGTGGCACAGTCTTTAAGCTCGATATCACCGGGGCGGAAACCGTCTTGTATCGCTTCACCGGCGGGACCGACGGGGCGACTCCATTTGCCGGCGTGATCGTGGATGAAACGGGAAACCTCTATGGCGCAGCCATGCATGGCGGCAATAGTGACGGTAATGGAGCCGTGTACAAGATCGACACGGCCGGCAAGGAGATCGTCTTGCACACGTTCAGTGGGCCGGAGGGATATTTGCCTCGTGGCGGCTTGATTCGAGATGCAAAAGGTAGACTCTACGGTACGACGTCAGGCGGCGGGACGTCTGGTTTTGGTACGGTGTTCAGGATCACGCCTTGATATGACGAAGTAACAATTTAATTCGAATCGCTGCCTCTATTCTCGCAGCGGGTATTGATTCTCTGGTCGGCTGACTGGTTTCAGCTTTGGGCTGGAGTTCTTCTCTGTCGACTGTTTGCATGAACCAATCTTGGTGCCCCGCGCGGCCTGGTGCAGGCGAGACAGTTACACTCGTCGTTGGACGGGAGTTTCCAGGTGGCAACAGCGTCCAGGCGGTAACCAACACCTCGTATGGTTTTCAGGTATGTCGGACTCGTTCTGTTCGGTTCGATCTTCTCGCGGATTCGGCGAATGCAGGTGTCGACGCTGCGCGGGGTCACGAATTGCATATCGCCCCACACCGCAACCAGAAGGAGATCGCGGGTGAACACCTGCCCCCGGTGACGGGCCAGATACTCAATGAGGCGAAACTCCAGGCTTGTGGTCGGCACTTCGCTTCCCGGGAAAGAAAGCTTCATGGCTAAACTATCGATGACCAGGTCTGCCCGCTCCATTTGGGACCGCCAGGACTCCGGCGCGAAACGACGAAGGACCGCCTGTACCCGCGCCACCAATTCACGGGGGTTGAAGGGTTTGATAATGCAGTCGTCTCCACCGGACTCAAATGCCAAGCTTGCACGGCTGCGCCGCCACGCCTTAGGATTCTGCTCCTCCAACGGAGTTGGCATTTCCGAACTGTTTCGGCGCTCTCTCGTCCACCCAATGCAAAAATCTCCTTTGTCTAGCCCTCAGCCGAACACACGATCCTGTATGAAGACAGGACTGGCAAGCAACTAAGCACGAATCAACGTCTTCCAAAAACAAATGGTTTTACTGAAATGAAGTTCGCAATCGCAGTCGTGCTCTTTGCCATCGTGCTGCCGAGCAATCCGAAGACGTCCAAGAATCCCGGTTCCCGTGTCGTTTGCGAACGGGTCAAGCTCTTCCGACACCACCGGGTAGTTGCGGAGGTCATTCGATTCATCGAGCAGCAGCCCATTTGTTTACGTAGCGGGCTTAGGTATCGATACAGACGGGGGCGTTTCGAGCCTACCACCCAACCAATCGCCTCGGACTCGACACCATAGTCCACGCCGGACATCCGGGAAATTGGTGGGCATTGGCGACCGATACGGGCGAAACCAACGGGCGTCCAGTTCTGCAAAGGAGAGCATGATCCAGCGCCCGGATGCACGAGGTCCCCGATGGTGATGCAGCGTTGTTCGAATAGGGTTTTTCCCCGACTCGGCCCGGGTCGCCTCCAGCAGATCGCGGATCATGGCTCGCAACTGATGCACACTATTCAACACGGTTCCCAGATGGTGGCGTTGCTCGTTACAGACGCACGTTTCAAAATACCTAAAGGCATTCTTACTGCTGAAAGAGGTAAATCACCAATGGCGAATTATTCACCGTATCCTGAGCGATCACGAATATGGCGAATTTGTTTTCCGGATTGCCTATTACCGCGATCGCGGGGAAAGTGCAAGTGGGATTGTTCTGTGAATCGGTCCCAGCGACGCCCGGTGCTGGGCAAGCTCCAGACGAGCCCACAGGATCTGGAATCGTTACTCTAGCGGACTTAAACAACCCGAGGTGGTTCGAGTCTTCGCTGCCCAGCTCGATGGTCGTATTCGTACTCGCCTGCTTGAGGTTGCCCAGGCTATCGTTGAAAAATGCACCGCCGCACATACCGGAGGACGATGGAAGCGTTTGGCACATCGTCACCGAACCGCTGAACGCAGCCATTTGCGTGGGTGCAACACAGTTCGAGAAACAGGTCGCAGGACTGGCTGTTACATTCGGCTCGTAGATGAATCCAAGATAACTGCCGCCTGCTACGTTGCTAGCGTTCACGGAGGTTGACGGCTGGATAACACCTGTCGCTCCGGTGAGGGTTCCTAAGTTTGTCGACAAAAATCGATCTGCTACAAAAAATCCGGAAGGACCTACGCTGAGCATCGCTGAAACACTGCCAGGGGGATTCGGAGGAATCGTAACAAGACCCCCAGCAGCGTTTGTTGCGCAACTGCCTGCGCCGAGCGTTACGCCAGATTGACTGGAGTTCCCCAGCGTAGACTTCGTAAAGTTGGAAAAGTTCCAGGCACTCCCGTTGGCGGTTACTTGGACGCTGCCATAGGCCGCATCCGTACCCACTTCCCAATGCTGATCCGGCAATGTGATGAATTGAAACGTCACGTTGCCGTTGATATTCAAGCAACTGCCCGGCACCAATGCGGCCAAGGGCGCGGTGTTGATGCCCGGACGAAGTAGCAAGGCGCGGCCGGGGATTTCGAGCGCGAACCCGAAAGGTTGAAAAGGTGGAGACACATTGGTCTGCGCAAGTCCAAGAAACCCGATTTGGTTGACGACGGATCCGAGGACCGTACCAGAGCCGGAATTGGTTAAGTCTGCGGCGCCGAAGCTGTTAGAAGTGTGATCAATCGAGACCTGCCACATGTCTCCTGGACTCTGCGTTCCAAGGTACGAATTGCTCGGGCCTGGAATTGTCAGTGCCGGAAGGCCTTGCGCGGGAGGCGAAGCTGCACTTGAGCCTCCGCAACCCGTGCCAGCCAGAAGCGTCACCAGGACCAAGAATGAAAGGCCCAAGCGAAACCTTGTGAACACAAACCGACTTCTCATGCCCTATCGCTCCCGGTTAATTTGGTTTTCCATCAAACCAACGTCATTGCACAATCAGAGTTACGGAGGTAGTGTGCTGGGCTGCTCCCATAGCGCCCGTCACCGCGATGGTGTAAGATCCGGCGGGAGTTCCACCTCCAGTGTTTGCCGCGCTTGTACTGCTGCTGCCGCCGCCGCAGCCTAGCTGGGACACACAGCTTCCAATCAAAAGAACGGAAAGACAGAAGGTCACGAGATATATGCGCTTAGGTACAAACAACAGAGTCGTACCGAACAGCATGGGAGCAAGCGAGAAGCCCATTCCGTACAGCCAACTGGTTGACGAGCGTTCTGTGGAATGCCGCATCGATGCACCCAGGGGCGCGGCAGTGGCAATCGTCAAGTTCGACGTGGCGGGCGATCCGCCAGCCCCGATGGACAGAATATTGGGGAAGAATGTGCAAGTCGCGCCCACTGGCATCCCCGAAGGGCCGCAGGACAGCGTAATCGTGCCGGTAAATCCGTTTTGTTCTGTCGCCTTAATCGTGAAGCTTGCCGAACTCCCCGCCGGCAGGGTCGTGCTACCAGGACTTGCCGAAAGACCAAAATCTGGAACCAGTGGAGTGACTTTTTGCATTAAGATCGGCGAGGTGCTGGCTACAAACTGGATATCGCCGCTGTAGATCGCTGTCATGCTGTGGTTGCCCAGCGACAGCGCAGTCGTCGAGTATGCTGCGACGGCTCTGCTGTTTAAGGTTGAGCTGCCGAGTATGGTCGCGCCGTCCATGAACTGCACTGTTCCGGTTGGCGTCCCCTGCCCGGACTTGGCCGTCACGGTCGCAGTGAAGGTAACGTTCTCGCTCAACTCAGAAGGGTTGAGCGAGGACTGCTGGATCACGCTGGTTAGAAGCGGCGGCAAGACGGTGACGATCTGATTCAGTGGCGACGACGTGCTGCCAGCAAACGTGCTATCGCCGCTGTAAACGGCGGTTATGATGTCCGTACCCAATGTGAGAGCTGTCGTCGAGAGAACTGCCACTCCGCTATTTAAAGTTGCGGGCGAGCCTAAGACCGATGCCCCGTTATAGAACGCCACTGTTCCTGTGGGCGTTCCAGTTCCAGCCTGTGGAGTCACCACTGCAGTGAACGTCACATTGCGGCCAAACTGAGAGGGGTTGGGCGAGGATGTAAGGTTAACCGTGGTTAATACTGGCGGAGTGGTTGTAACACTCTCGAGGACGGTGTTCGAGACGGTAGGTCCGTAGTTGCTATCGCCACCGTACACCGATGTCACATTGTGGTCCCCCACGGTCAGCGTCGTTACCACCACAGTGGCCACTCCATTCTGCAACGGAGCACTGCCGAGATTCGTTGGCGGCTTGCCGGACCCATCGTAGAAAGTTACTTGACCGGTCGGCATACCTTTACTACCTGAAAACGTCGCGGTGAAGGTAACGCTGTGCCCAACCTGCACCGGATCAGGAGAAGCGCTCAGACTCCCCTTTGCAAAAAAACCCGTGTTCAACAGCACGCTCATTGTGTTGGAGCCGCAGTTTACGGGATTGAGATTCGTCGTACAGTTGGTATTGGAACTGGGATTTGGGATGGAGTTGTTTACGGCCAAATCCAGAGACCCATCTCCATTGAAATCCCCAGCTGCCATTGCTACCGGAACGTTTCCCACCACATATGGAGTGGGCCCGGCAAAGGCAGGCAGGCCGCCACTGACGGTGATGTCGAAAAAAAACCATACCTGGGTACTGGCGACAACAAGATCCGTAAGGCCATCCTGGTTGAAATCCTGCGCCAGAATGGATGTAACGCCCGTAGGGATTAAACCACCAGAAATCACCACCGGAGGAGCGAAGCTAATCGTCGATCCCGCACTGCTGTTCGTCAGCACCTCGACCACGCCATTCTGGGCGGCTACTACGAGGTCCGGTAAGACTTGATTAGCGTTGCTGAACTTTCCTAGAGCTACAAACACCGCGCCTTGGCCCAGGCCCGTCGCCACATTGATAGGTGTCGCAAGGCCGCCGTTACCAGTGCCTGGCAAAACCCATACCGAGCCGGTATTGGAGTCCGCTGCCACGACGTCCGCTATGCCATCCCCATTTAAGTCTGCTGTGACCACCGAGGAGAAGCTGGCGGAAACGGGCACGTAGGGTTGAACCTTAAAGTTCCCGCCTCCTATGTTTGACAGCACCGTCACTTTGCCAGAACTGTCCGCAACGACTAAGTCAAGCTGAGTTTGCGTGGAAGTAGTGAAATTGCCCAACGCCAATAGGTAGTTGCTGGCTCCCGCACCCACAGAGAGTTGCGATTGGGGTGGCAGGTCGAAGCCGGTTGCAGGACCTCCCGACGGGTAGTCGTCGAGGAACACGCTCACAACGCCGCTTGAATCCACCAATGCTACATCCGTATAGCCGTCTCCATTGAAATCAGCTGATACTAGTGACTCTGGAGTAGCGATACCATAGCCGCCTCCGTCATCGCTGTATTGGGAGAAACTGCCATCGCCGAGTCCGTCGTTACTGAAGTCCCCGAACGGACCAAAGAAACCCGATTCCGCCGGCGACAGGTTCGACTGGTTGGGCACGATCGCATCTGGAAAAGGAAGAGGCAGACCATTACTTCCCGTCTGCACAAGGGCCGCCGCAAGTGAGATGGGGAACGCCGGAGTGATGTAATCGCTTCGCGCGCCTCGAAACTCAAGCCAGGAATTACCGTTGCTGCCGTTGTTCACCAGTACGCTGACGGAGTTGCCGGACTGGTTGGCAGTCGCCAGATCCGACCCGCTCTGGCTGGTCCCTGCAGTAAATTTTCCTGTAGCGATGGAAGCCGGCCCGAGCCCAGCCCCGAACTCCAGCGGTACCAATGGCGGTCCACCGGTATTAGGAATGCTCAAAAGGTCGCCGATTCCGTCTCCAAAAAATACGCTCACGGAATTGTCGCTTTGGTTGGCAATGACTAAGTCCAGGATTCCATCACCATCGATGTCGGAACCTGCCATTGACACAGGCGCAAGGCCCCCTTGCATAAATGGCTGACCGAGAAATGAAAAGTTGGGTACGAACATGACTTGATTGGCGCCTGTTGTGGCGTTATTAAGCACAAAAGCGCTTGGAAAGGAGTTGGCAAATGTTTGAGAAAGGCCAGTACTCGCAACCACAATATCCACCACATCAGGTGGTGCGCCGTAATTCTGCCAGCCTCCATAGTTTGCGGCATACACGGAAGTAACGCCCGCTGGAATTCCGACGCCGTTGGGGTTAGGGTCGGGCGGTAGTACGAGCGCAACTTTGAAGGTAGTGGAGCTTCCCGAGCAGTGTTTGTCATTACTGTTACTCAGTACCGCAATCGTACCGTCTTGAGCCGCCGCAACCAGATCAGGGCACTGGGGTTGCGTATTGATGACGTTACCTAAGGCTAAAAACACGGGCTGCGACAAGTGATTCAAACCGGTCTGAAAGTTGGAACTGCCAAAAGTCCCACTCCCTTTGCCGGTGAGAACCCAGGCAGAGCCTGAGTTCGCATCGGCCACCACGGCGTCCCAGATGCCATCTCCATTCAAATCGTCGGCCACGATCGAAGAGAAGTTCGCGGATGTAGAAAACTGCACCGTCGGCGTCTGAAAAGTACCGTTGCCATTGCTCAGAAGTACCGCCACATTGCCAAGGTTGTCGGCTACGATGAGATCCGGGCTGCTTTGACTCGCGGTGTTGAACTTCCCGGCCGCTATCAGGTATGCCGAGGCACCGGTTGTTATCTTGTACGTGGCAGGTGGTGTCGAAAAGGTTCCGCTTCCGTCTCTTTTGTTGAGAAAAATGCTGACCGTACCGGTCTCATCTACGACGGCAATGTCATCACGCCCGCTTCCGTCTCCTTCGAAGCTCCCGACGGCTACTGACGAAGGACCTTTCCCAACAGGACTATTGGTCGCGTACTGAGGAGCCTCCGCGAATTGCGCAACGGCTGTGAGCACACCCGCGAACAGAATTATGGTCATTGCCAGAAATACGTGCTTCCACATACGCAATCCTTTGGCGCTTCTCACAGGCACGGCGTCCGTTACTCCTGGAATAAATAGATCGCCATCGGCGATTGATTTACGACGTCTTGTGCGATCAAGAAAATTGCGAACTTGTTCTCCGTATTCCCGGCCACGGCGGCAGCGGGCAACGCGCACGTCGGGTTTCCATTTGAGTCTTGCCCGGCAGCGCCTGGCGCTGTACATGCACTAACTGGGTCCGGAATCGTGACCGTCGCCGAGTCGAAGAATCCGTAATTCGTAGCGTTCTGGGTTCCGAGCTCGATCGTGATGTTGGTGTTCGCAGGTTGCGTGGGATCATCGTTAGGGAACGCGCCCCCGATGAGGCTGGTGCTTGATGCTGTGCACGCGGAATTTGCGCAACCGAAAAATGCGACTTGATTCGCTGTCGGCACGCCCGACAGAGGGATCGGGATCGCCGGTTCAGATATGAATCCGAGGTAATTCGCGCCCAAAATGCTGCTCGTGTTCAGTGCGCCAGAGGGCTGAATCAGGCCAACCGCCCCTGAGGTATTCGGTCCGTTGTTCATGATGAGGAAACCAGATGGTCCGACCGCAACAGTCACTGCGTTGCCGGTCGTCGAGGACGGTGGAATGCTCACTACCGTACCTATGGCGGAGTGGGCACAAATACCATTAGAGAGCGTTGCCCCGGATTGGGTCTGTGTCTTCGCCAGCGTAAACTGAGTCAGGTTGGAAAAGTTCCACGTGTTTCCGCTGCCCGTGGTTTGCACGCTGTTTATCTGCACGCTGCCATATGCCATATCGGTGCCAGCTGCCCATTTCGAAGTCGGCAAAGTGACAAATTGGAACGTCACATTGAAAAGATCCAAGCAATTGCCGGGGACCAAAGCGACCGGGGAGGAAGCGGATGTTGCGATGCCCTGCGTGGAATCAAATGAGTTAAACCCTGGCCGGAAAAACGCGACCCGGCCGGGAATCTCAATGGTGAAGCCATCCGCTTGAAATGCAGGCGAAGGATTGGTTTGGCTAAAGCTGAGAAACCCTCCATCGAACGCAAACAGTCCATTCGCAGTCACGAGTTGCGAAGCGTAGTCCGAAGCGCTGAAGCTGTTTGTAGTGTGGTTAATAGTGACTTGCCAGACGGCTCCCGAGTCTCCCGTGTTTGGATCAGTTCCTTGAGTTCCAACATAGGAGTTCAGTTCGCTAGCCTGTGATACGGGTGGAAGACCCGACGGCGTGAGATTAAGATTGCTCTTGCCTCCGCACGCCGCGCTCAACAACGCTGTCGCAAAAACCAGGACGCCGGTCGCGTGTGCTAACCACCGTGTCATCATGCTCCGTTACTCCTTCAGGTCTACTGGCAACTCTCGTCGAAGTCCCATCTGTGTCGACCGGAACTAGAATGTGTACTTCACACCGAACTGCAGGGTCCGCGGGCGATGCGCGTTTACCGGATGCAGAAACGAACTTCCGGTAAGGCAATCCGTTTGGTCGGTCGTAGTCGTCGGCGCACCGTTGTTAAAGGTGGTGACTGTAGCAGTGCCACCAGCCGCGGAGAAATCTGGTCCCGCAAGATTTTGACTCGAAGAAAGCACCTCCTGTCCGTTACGAGAAAAGGCGGTGTACGCTCCGGGTCCATAGCAACTGATAGTGTTATTGGCAGTGTTTCCCAGGTTCGGATCGTAAATCCGAAACTGGGTATGGTTAAAAATGTTGAACACTTCCATGCGAAACTCAAGCCGGGAAGATTCAGTCAGCTTGAAGTGCTTGAGCAATGCCAGATCAAAATTCAGGCGTCCGGGATTATTCAGAAAATTGCGGCCTGAACTGCCGAAGGTTAGCCCTCGAGGAGCCACAAACGCAGCAGGATTCAGAAGCAGAGGGCCGATGCTTTGCGGATTCCTGCCTCCAAACGGCGGCGGGGCGTGCGGATCGCCGACCACATCAGCATACGACCCGGCGCCTGCGCCGTTGGCAACTCCCGCATTGTCCAGTGTCGAAATCTGCGTATTGCTGCCGCCGTTAATGACGCTGAACGGCGTCCCCGATTGGTATACGGTGATGCCGGACAATTCCCAGTTATCCAGCAGCGCATGGCTGGCGCGCGACGGATTTATGGGCATCGCAACTTGCGGCTCGGCACCTGGCTCTTGGCTCTCGTAACCCTCGTCGGAGGCCCAGTACCGTAGTTTGTTCGCCAACTGGTCGAGCGCGTACACGTAGCTGATGTTCAGCAAATGACGCTGGTCAAAGTTGGAACTCGCATGATTTGCCCGCAGATCGAAAGAATTCACAAAAGTCGCGTCGGAGCGGTCGGAAGAATCGTCCAGCGAGTGGCTGTAGGTATAGGAAATGCCCAGAGTAAGCGGCCCTGCCACGCGGCGCAGTGTGGTTTGGAAGGCGTTGTAGCTCGAGTTCGCCACATTCTGCAGCGAAAAAATCCTCCCTAGGCTCGGAGCAAACTGGCGCAATGCATTCGGATCAGGTGGGGGTTGCGTGCCTGGAACGTTGGGTTGAACTAATCCGTAACACGACGCTTCCAGATTCACGAACGCTGGTTGCGCAGCAGTAACGGTCGTGCTGTTCAATAAAAAGAAGCTGCCTCCGTTGAATGCGCCGCAGTCGCCGAGGCCTATGTTCAGTGTTCCGATCAGGGGTTCATGCGGCCCGAATGGGTTCAGGGAATTGGCCAAGGGAGCTAACTGGTTGGCCTCAAGCTCGGTTGTTAAGTGAGTTCCCTTGCTGCCTACGTATGCAAAAGTCGCCACCATGTTCTTAGGGAACTCCCGCTGTACACTCAAGCTCCACTGCTGCACATAGGGCCAAACGGCCTTTTGGGGGATGGCGGTTATGCTGAGAGGGAAAGCGCCGAAGTTACCGCAGTTGAGTTGCGAAGATACTGATGATCCGCCTCCGATGCAACTCCAGCTCGATGGAAAATTCTGTGTCATATCCAACACAGGGGGAGAACTTCCCTCGAGAGATCCAGTGTTGGCTTCGTCGCCCGTACCGTGCTCGAAGAAAACTCCGTAGCCGGCGCGAATCGACGTTTTTCCGTCACCCTTCGGGTCCCAGGCGATACCGATTCGGGGAGCTGGGTTGAATAGATGGCCGTGCATACAACTGGCCGGCACACCCTTGACACCACATTGCACCAGGCCATTCGTGATACGTGGATCCAGATTGCCGAGATTTATCGGAATCGCAACCCCTGAATTCGCGTCGACCAGGTCCCCTTTACTGGGATCGACCACAACCTGGCTGGCAAGAGAACGGTTAAAGGCGCTCGGATCCCAGTTATATGCGTTGTTATTTTTTTCGTAGTAAGTCCCAAACAGGCTTACTCGCAGACCAAGATTTACTGTCAATCGCGACGTCGCCTTCCAATCATCCTGAAAATAGGGCTCGGCAAGTTGGTAGCGCTGGTAATACTTGTGCTGTGCGCTATCTTGCTGGAAACTTCGAATGTTTCCTGACAGGAAATCGGCAAACGCGTTGCCATTACTGACAGCACTCTGATTGGAAAATGTCAGTATTCCCTGGAGGTCGCCGGTAGCTGCGCCGATGGCGGAGTTTATCTGGTTTCTCTGGTAAATGACGAACTGACCGCCGAACTGCAGGAGATGTTTTCCAATTGCTTTGCTGATGCTATCTCCGCCGCTGTAGGTGGGATTGGTGTGGTTCCACGGCATGTAACCAGCATCCACGGCAAAGCCATTGCCGCCGTATGCTGCGTTAGTTCCGCCGATCACGATGCCCGGCATCTTCCCGCCGAAGCCGTTGTTGAACAGATTGCCGATGGGACATTGAGACCCAGCGCATGGACTGTCCAGCGCCGCTGGCCGCTGCCATTGGGCGCCCGGTCCGTTGGTGTCGGTCAGTGTAATGTGCGAATCGGTGTAGCTGAATACGAACTCGTTCAAAAGCGACGGGGAAATCGTGTGCGTCAGACGCCCCACCATGCTGACTCCAGGGCCGACGAAGTGATTCTCAATTGTGGGGAAGCTGTTCTGAACGAAACCCCATTGTGGAGTCGCAACGGTCGTGTTCCAGGAATCGTGAATATAGCGAAACGTTCCCTTCAGCTTCGGGCTGAAATTGTGATCGAGCCTGAACAATTCCTCCCGCCAATTCGTCGGTGGGGAAATAGTCGCATCGTAGCAAGGCATGATGGGATTGCCAGTAGTGGAGTCGGTCTTACCTACAAGGCTTGAATTGCAACCTGACGTAGAATTCGGCGCCGGGATGACTCCCGTGGACAAGATCGCCTGGGCATTTCGGTCGAGCACCGGCAATTGGTCGTTGGGAAAAGCCTGGAACTTACCGATGGTCTGACTGGTGCTCCCGGGACAGTCCGGATATTTCGAACGCGTGAACAAACCTCCTCCCGGCGGACAGACATCGCTGAAATCGCCCGCCCGCTCTGCCAGAGTGGGGACGGCCTGATTGAAAATGTCCTGCGGCTCGGGAGCGCGTTCGTAGCGGAACTCCTCGGAAAAGAAGAAATAGATCTTATCCTTATTTGCGTTGTAGAAGTTTGGAATAAAGAGGGGGCCACCAATGGTGCCGCCGAAGTCGTTCTTGCGATAAAGCGGCGCATGCTTGGTCTGGTCGAAATAATTGCGAGCGTTGAAAAATTCGTTGCGCAGAAACTCGTAGCCGCTGCCGTGAAATTGTGGCGTACCCGACTTGGTAGTTACCAGAACCGTACCCGATGCAGTGCGCCCGTACATGGCGCCGTAATTTGAAGTCAACACTTTCACTTCCTGGATCGCGTCCAAGCTCGGATAGACAATCAACGTGCTGTTTGCTCCATTGATTCCTACATTCAATAGATCGGACCCGTCAGCGTCGAAGGTGTTGTACTCCACGCGCCCACCGTTCACGCTGTACTTCACGCTGCCTGAAACGCCAACCTTCGCTTCGTCCTGTCCAGTCTGGTTGCTGACCCCGGGCGCCAAGGCAATCAGTTGAGTGAAATTGCGTCCGTTCAAGCCGAGACTGACAACTTCCTTCTGAGTGATAGTGCCGGAAACTTCCGACGATTCCGTTTCTACCTGGGCGGTCTTCTGGCCTTCCACGGTTGTGGTAGTCACTGCTCCCGCAGGTTCTAATGTGGCATCCAGGGGGATGTTATCTCCTAGGTTTAGAGTGATGCCCGGGGCTTGAAAGACCTTGAATCCGTCGGCTGAAGCCGACAGGTCATAAGTGCCGGCAGACAATCCTTTTAGCAAGTAATGGCCTTGGTCATTTGTGACTGCAGTTTGAATCATGTCGGTGCCGCGCGTGATTTTCACGATTGCGCCTACAAGCACTGCACCGGTCTGATCAGTGACGATCCCAGCAATGGAGGCAGTACCGGACCCGGTAATTGATTGCGCGAATGCTGCCCCGGCGAGGCTGAGTAGCAACTCCATGACACAGAACAAAGCTTTTCGGAATTTCACCGCGTTTCACCTTGCCCTTGGGAGCGACTTGGTCAGCTATCCCTGCCTGTTAGGCCCTAACTCACCCGAGCGAGTTCGCGCAGTAAGCAACGGAACTCGCAGCAGAAGAAACGTGCCATTTGCGAGAACCGTATTTCTACATGACAATTGTTACGGCACGGCGACGAGAATGTTAAAATCGTGTTACTAAGAGCTGTTACTGTTCTGCTATTAGTCCGCCTTTAGCTGTTTTCCTGTAGCGCCTGGCATTGCGCCACAAATTCACACAACTTTGATACTCCTGTCACCAAGCGGCAACAAATCTTGTAGATACTTCGGCGACTAAGACAACAGTGCCAACCATGCATCCTAGCGCGGGCGTTTATCTCCACTGCTATGAGAAGGCAAGAAGTTCAACCTGCATCTACAAGGAGAATCAAGTATGCGGAACCGAATTAATTCGCTCTTTGTCACCCTGTTGGCTGCCGCGGCATTCGTAGTCGTGCCCGCCGCCAACGCTCAAGTCACAGTGAAAGTTATCGCTGCGGGATCTTCAGCTCAATGGCAAGTGGACGCCATTGCCGCCGCGAATGCTCCCCAACTCGGTGGGGTAAACTCGCACCACTACACAATCAAAGGAAAATGTCCTTCCAGCGCAAATTGCGGTCAGATTTTCGATGTCCGTCCAGGCGTGAATCATGCGGAAGGCGGTAGTCTATGGGTAGTTTGGAATAACGCCCAGACTGAGGTTTGGGCCTATCTCTCAGTTGACTCGGTCGTGGGTATACGTGCCTTCTTTTCGAATCCGAGAGCCCAGCTTCAGCTAGACAGCGGTACGGAAACTTCTGGCAGCGCACTGAACCTCATCAGCTTTGCTCTGTTCAAATATGGCGACGCAGGGAATTGCGGCCCCGGCGGAGCACCGGAGACGACCTGTGACGCGCCTGCCTTGCCCAGCGCTATCTATAACGCGCTTAACAATCAATCCATCACGGCAGGCATAACCGATATACGGCCGGAAGACGCGAAGTTTGCTCAGGTTCGCATTAACTCAGCCCTGGCCGGCAATTTGAGCGGACTGGGTTATACCGGCACGCCCACCGGCATTCCCGTCGAAAGCCCGTTTAGCTCATCGACAGCTACGCCCATCGTCTTTAACATTAACGGCACTGATCCCGTCACCGGCAACAGCATCCCGCCGTTCACCGTCTTCGAGGTCGGGGCAGCTCCAATAACGATCATCGATAACAGGACAGACGCGAGCGGGTTGGGTTCAGGGGTCAGCGATATTACCCAAACTCAATTGCAGACACTATTTACCGGCACCACCTGCAACATGAGCGTTTTCGGCGGCTCGGCTTCGGTTGCGGTGAACCCGCTCCTGCGTGAACCTATGTCCGGCACCATGAACACCAATGAGTTCACTAACCTTACTAGTCCTGTTGGCTCGCATGCTTTTGTCAATTCCCAGGAAACCAATGTCGGACAACCAACCCCGGGTACATCTGCCAACCCGCTAAACATGACTTGCGTGACTGGCCCCGGCACCCGTTACCGTGGGATAGGCACTGGCGAAATCGTTGGCGGCGTCTTGAACGGTAACGGCAGCAGCTTTTTCAGCGGAGTAGACGCCATCGGCTACACCTTCTTCAGCTACGGTAATGTTTCGAAGATCGCTGGCAGCGCCAGCTACGGTTACTTAACTCTGAACGGCGTCGATCCTCTGGTTGGCCAACCTGGTTATGTGCAAGGACAGCTACCGGTTTGTGCCCTGCCTTGCCCCGCCAAGCCTGGAACAACTTTCAAGCACCTGCGCGATGGTACCTACCGGTCCTGGTCGGTTCTCCGTGCGGTGAGCGACCGGTCAGGCGTCAACAGAAACAATCTCAGCGCGCTGGTTGTGGCAGCGCAGAACAACATCAACAAGACTGTTCCTGACTTCGTTCCGTTCAGGGCGGCGGCGGGAGATCCCGGACTAAAACTCTACCGCTCGCACTCAAAGAATGCATACACCGTCGGAGCGCCCAGCAATGGACTTGGGGGGGTGCCGGAGAATGGGAGCGATGTAGGCGGTTGCATTAAGAAGTTGGGACCACCTCCCGGACTACTCAATCACCACGAGAACACAGGTGTCTGTAAGCTGTAATTAAAACGCAATTAGTGGGAGGCAGGCGGGCTCGTAATTAGCTTCCTGCCTTCTTCGTTTGGTGAGTTGCTTGAGCCGGCGGGTCGGCATGAAAGCTTAAGGGGTTTACTGAGGATCACGATGGAGATGGAATTTAAAAATTCGAGGACAGGTCCGCTAGGCATTTTCCTGTGTTTACTGAGCCTATTCGCTCCCGTTGGGTGGTCTCAACAGATGTCCTCCCATGCGCCGCAACAATTTGTCCTTCAAGGTTCCCGACATGAGGTTTCGGTCTCTCAGACCACGAAGGAAGACTGGAATTCGCTCTCGCTGACAGGTAGCCATTTAAGCGCAAACGCACCTCTGCTGGGGGAAAAAGACAACTTCCCTGACTTTACGCGTGAGTTGTTACAAGTCCAATGGCGATCGAGCGATCCCATCGACCTCTATGTAATCCTGCCCAAAGGCGTGAAGAATCCTCCAGTTATCCTTTATCTTTATAGTTACCCGACGGACACAGATATCTATCTAGACCAAGACTTCTGCAAGCTCGTAACTAAGAACGGATTCGCGGCGATCGGATTCGTTTCGGCCTTGACCGGCCATCGTTATCATGACCGCCCCATGCGGGAGTGGTTCATCAGTGAGCTTCAGGAGTCATTAGTCAGCTCAGTTCATGACTTGCAAATGATTCTCAACTATCTCGCCACTCGCGGCGACTTGGACATGGACCGTGTGGGCATGTTCGGAGAAGGTTCTGGGGCTACGATCGCTATACTCGCAGCCGCAGTGGACCCCCGGATCAAAGTGCTCGACTTACTCGATCCTTGGGGCGACTGGCCAGACTGGCTGAGTAAGTCCTCCCTCATTCCGAAAGAAGAACGAGCTGACTATCTGAAGCCAGAATTCCTGAAGCGAGTGGACCCGCTCGACCCTATCAAGTGGTTGCCGCAATTGCGGTCCCAGACGATTCGTCTTCAAGACGTTTTGTACGAGAAAGTGACGCCGAGCACCGCAAAAAAAAGCATCGAGAGTGCTATGCCGGCCACAGGTAAGATCGTTCGTTACAAAAACAGCCAAGCACTCGGCGACATAGCGTTCGAAGGCAGGTTCTTCGATTGGGTGAAAGAGCAAGTGCGCCTGACTGTTGTTGGTGACCATGGCATCCGAATTGAGACGAAAGGCATTGAACCTCCGCCATCCGCTGGCTACGTCCGCGATTGCGACGGCTGTCTCGCCTCAGACTCTCTTACGGACTGACTTCAAACGTGTACGGACCGCTCATCCAGTCCTCCTCTCCGGTCACGGAGAGTGTTCATTTCAAGTACGACCTAGCCATGGCCTGTCACCTCGTTATCTGGGATCAGTACGACCCTCCGGAGCCGAAACGATGTCGATGTCGTTGCCTTCGGACAACGTGCGCCGTAAATCCGCCCCTCAGCCACAACACTAATCGTTGATGGTGGGAAGCGCTATCGGGCGAATGCCGTTAACATTTAGGTTATAGCATTATGCTTATCGCTCAGGTCCCGCCGAATTCAAAGTCTCTTGCACTTTGCTCCATGATTCTCTGGGCCGCCGACTGGCTTCAGCTTTGGGCCGGAGTTCTTCTCTGTCGGTTGTTTGCCTGAACTAATCTTGGTGCCCCGCGCGGCGTGGTGCAGGCGAGACAGTTACACTCGTCGTTGGACGGGAGTTTCCAGGTGGCAACAGCGTCCAGGCGGTAACCAACACCTCGTATGGTTTTCAGGTATGTCGGACTCGTTCTGTTCGGTTCGATCTTCTCGCGGATTCGGCGAATGCAGGTGTCGACGCTGCGCGGGGTCACGAATTGCATATCGCCCCACACCGCATCCAGAAGGAGATCGCGGGTGAACACCTGCCCCCGGTGACGGGCCAGATACTCAATGAGGCGAAACTCCAGGCTTGTGGTCGGCACTTCGCTTCCGCGGACGGCAAGCTTCATGGCTAAACTATCGATGATCAGGTCAGCCCGCTCCATCCGGGACCGCCAGGACTCGGGCGCGAAACGACGAAGGACTGCTTGTACCCGCGCCAGTAATTCACGGGGGCTGAAGGGTTTGATAATGCAGTCGTCTCCACCGGACTCAAATGCCAAAGCGCGGTATTCCTGAGCGGCCTGCGGAATGAGAAACACTAGCGGTGTTCTTGCCAAGGCGCGATTCTCGCGGATAATCCGGCACAGGTCCAGGCCGGCGCCGTCCGCCATCACCATGGCGATCAGCATTAATGCAGGGTGCTTATCTTCCGCGTCCTGAATCACGTTGGCTGTCGAAAACGTACGTACGACGTAGCCGGCCTTTTCAAGGCAGTGACGCGCCAACTCACGAACTTCGGTCTCGGTCTCCACAACAAAAATGAGCTGCTTCATGCCCTGCTTCCACTGACTGTTGCGGCCTATTCTGCGCGCGCTCGTTCCTAGAAGATCTTCATTAAAAAAGGAAGTTACGGAATGCTCGAAAGCCGCACGAACAGTCGCCGGGCGATCCTTTCGGTGTCACAGTTTAGGCCGTGCTTTGTTACGCTGAGGTGACCGCAATATAAATAACGTGTGAATTTTCATCGCCGCTGCTCAGCCAAGCAGGGAAGGTTGGGGCGATCTGAGTAGGCAACTTCCTACAATTACGAACGCTGGACAGATCAGCTCCTTTCCTGGTTCGGCCGCCATTGCTGTCTGCGGCTGATTCACACAAACCGGTGCAGGAGAAAGAGCACGGTGAGCGATACCACAAAGACCAGCCGAACAACTCGCCGGAAAACAGTGCCCCACCCAATTGGGCCGGGCCCTGGAAGAACTCGGCATCCAACAGATCCCCGCCTACTCGCCCCAAGCCAAAGGCCGCATCGAGCGCGCCTGGCGCGCACCTGCCAGGTCAGCGAACTCCGCCTCGCTCAGGCTTGCGATCTCGACTCCGCCAACCAAGTCCTCGCCTGCTTCTGCGCCGACTACAACCAACGCTTCGCCGTCCCTGCTCGCGAAGCGCAGCGCGACTTCCGCTCCCTCCCCGCGCGCTTCGATCTCGACCACTGCCTAAGTTTCCGCCACCAGCGCGTGGTCGGCCCTGACCACCTCATTACCTTCGGCGCCCGCTCCATCGCCCTTCCGCCTTTGTCTTCCAAACGTGGCTACGCCGGGGACACCGTCGAGCTCTCCCATCGCCTGGATGGCATGCTACTCGTCTGTTATAGGAAGGTTTTGCTTTTGTCGTTACCTTGGCCGTTGCCGGTGCAGGAACATGGTCAGCGCCCTGCTCCTCGCATCACCACCCACAAACCAAAAACCCCGATGCCACGCATCTACAACCTCGGCGGCCGACCCGCTTTGGCTGCCGTTACTTAATCGATAAAGGGGTGACAGAGTCTCGTTGCAGTTAATACGACACTTTCTCGTTGCAACAACAGTGGGACGGAGGCAGCTGGAGCCTTTACTTTCGAGATCCCGACCGTCATTTGCTCGAGTCGTTACCCCAGGCACTTGGTCCGTATATTGAGTCGACAACCTACCCTATGCCCTCTCTGCTGCCGATGTTGCCCGCAAATTGCGCATCACAATTCGGTCATTGAGTGTAACAGAGATTTTGCGACAGTTATCCTAAGTGGTAGCATTCCCGCGTGACCATTCAGGCCCGTTGCGTGTGTGATTGTTGTAGGTTATCCCTAACCTCCATGAACCGAATTGCTGTGCTATTTATTGCGGTTTTTGCTCTCGTTTCAGTCGCGTCGGCGGAGTGGAAGGAGAAGGTGCTGTACAGCTTCCAAGGAATACCAGACGGAGCTTATCCCGCAGGCGGCGTGGTGTTCGATCAGGCGGGCAACCTGTACGGCGCAACCACGTACGGAGGCGCGAAAGACTGCATCAGCATCACGCAGTGCGGCACAGTTTATCAATTGACCCCTCCGGCCAAGCAAGGTGATCCGTGGAAGGAAACAGTTCTCCACATCTTCCGGTTTGTCGGCAATCAGAACGACGGTGACGGCCCGGTTGGCGGCGTGACGTTGGACACCTCAGGCAACCTCTATGGGACGACGGCATATGGCGGAACTGGAAATTGCCAGTTATTTGGCAGCCGTGTTGGATGCGGCACGGTGTATGAGGTGACACCACCCAAGAAGAAGGGTGGAAAGTGGACGGAGAAAGTGCTCTACAGCTTTCAGGGCGGCACAGATGGGTACTTCCCTTGGGACGATCTGACGTGGGATAGCGCGGGCAATTTGTACGGCGCAACTCAGTTTGGAGGCGGCTACGGAAGCTGTGATGCGCCTTATTACCAGTATTGCGGCACGATTTTTGAAATCAGCCCGCCGACGGTTAAGGGCGGCAACTGGAAGGAGCAGGTGTTGTACGCATTCAAGAGCGGGAAGGACGGTGCCGCCCCCAACGGAGGACTCGTCTTCGATAGCAAGGGCGCGCTGTACGGCACGACGTACTATGGCGGCGACACTGCTGACAACTGCAATGGCGGTAACGCATTCGTGGGTTGCGGTACAGTCTTCGAGCTGAAACCAGCAACCGCGAATGGCCGAACCTGGACAGAAAAAATCCTGCTTCATTTCAAAACTGACGCCAGCATGGGCGGGAACCCCGCTGCTGGGGTGGTCTTTGGAGAGAATGGTGACCTCTACGGCACCACCTCGTGGGGCGGTCAAGGATTCTTGCCGTCGGGAACTGTATTCCGACTACGTCCGATTAATAGAGGTCGTACGTGGAGTGAAACTCTGCTCTATAACTTCGCGGCGGATTTGGAGGAAACACGCCTTTGGCGGGCGTGATTTTTAATTCGAAGGGCAGCCTATATGGGACAGCGAGCATAGGTGGCTCGGCGTTTGGAGGCACCGTTTTTCAGTTAGCGGCACCAAACGCTGGTGAACTAGTCTGGAGCTACACGGTGTTCTATTCCTTCAGTAAGGCTCCGGACGGCACCGCTCCCCAAGCGGACCTGATCTTCGACAGGGCCGGCAATCTCTACAGTACGACTTTGTACGGCGGCACCGGCACGGGGTGTGGGTACGGCGGTTGTGGAACAGTTTTCGAGCTGCAGCCGTAAGGAAAACGGGCCGCAAGTTCTCAACTTCCGTTAACAGATGGGATGAGAAGGCCGGTCTCCGGCGGGATGCGATACGCTCCCAAGTTATCGACGTGCTCGAAGCACAGATAAAAAGGAGACCGGCAATGAGGAAGGTTAGCATCGTAACGGCAGCGCAGAGCAGGAATATTTCGCAACAGAAACTGACCATCGGATTGGATCTGGGAGATCGCAACAGCTGGTACTGCGTGGTGGATGAAGGCGGGCAGATACGACTC